>ERZ807291.3957-NODE-3957-length-20239-cov-12.613555_pt1 | contig 20239 bp, 17 predicted proteins | sample MGYA00521257_ERZ807291 | MGnify/ENA primary metagenome ERZ807291 (study PRJEB31413, sample SAMN03169783) | marine metagenome | biome: Marine; feature: Water; material: Subsurface seawater | place: North Sea | collected 2011-04-28 | depth 1 m m ... | reverse complement strand
CACCTGTCCCCAAACCGTATATTGACCATCTAAAAAAGGTGAGTCTTGGAAACAGATAAAGAACTGGCTGTTTGCACTATTCGGATTAGAGGAACGTGCCATCGAGCATGTTCCACGTAGGTGTTTTCTCGAATTGAATTCATTGTTAAGATCCGGTAAATCAGAACCGCCAGTTCCCACCCGCTGTGAATCATAGCCACTCTGACTGCCATATTTAATGTCTCCAGTTTGAGCCATAAATCCTTCGATTACTCGGTGAAATGCTATCCGGTCAAATTTCCCAGCCAAAGCCAGGGCTTTAATTCTAGCTACATGCAAGGGAGCAATGTCATAAAATAATTCTATTACCACCGGCCCTGTAGCCAACTCGATCACCAAATATTCATTTGAGCTATTGTTGGATTCTGGCACATAGAACCAGCCTTTGGTGTAAGGAGTAGAATTACTATCTGCTGAATGAATAAATTGTTCGAGCGTATCCTCATGAAAAGATCTGGAAACCAGGTCGAAGCTCGTTGGATCTGAAAGCACAGATTGCGTACCCTCAAGTTTCCCGCGGGAGAAAGCACTCGCAATAGAGGCATTGAGTTCTTCTTCGTTAACTAATCCATACACACTTGGATTTTGCTGCACAAAAGCAATACCGGAAGAATTTCCTTCAAAGCGGGCATTAGCCTTAACCGAGGAAATATAAGTAGCTAAATCTGTATTTACCTCGTTCAAATTAGACCCGAGTTGTGCCTCTTCGTAATTGCTTAGACCATCTCCATCAGAATCGTTAAAATCTTGTGTAAAGTGAGCTGAAATAGTTAATGCAGAATTTACAGAAAGAGTGAGGGAAGACGCTGTACCATTAATATCTCCGCTCCATCGAGCAAATAAATAACCAGTACTGGGTATTGCATTTAAAGTTGTGCTATTCCCCTCCAGCACTTCGAGATTTCCAACAATAACTCCGCCAAAAGGGGGGAATGTGGATACTGAAATAATGTGGGAGTTAGAAGGAATACTATTTGGCAAAGCATTTAATATAGTATTTACAGGCAAACTCGGAACCTCTTCGACGGGGATGTCTAAAGCTTGGGCGGCTTTATTTAGGTTCGCCCAATAAGAGATATTAGTTGGATGGATGTTTATACTTGGCTGAATTGCAATATAAGAAGTTTGAGCGTTAAACACCAAATCTCCAATTGAGTAACTTGTAGAACTACTCCAATTTACAGGTTGAGCATTTACGGAACTAATTATTAAAGAGATGCACCAAAGATAGCACAATTTATGAAAAAATCTTAACGAATTCATAAAAGGGTTTTACCATTAGGATGTAATTTGTCCAACTTCACATTAAGGGTTTTATAAAACTACAACTTATAAAACAAGTTATTCGCTCCGTACCCAAGGCGGATTCGGTTGCAACAATTCAAATATCTATGGCCTCGCCGATCATTGCAACCTGAGCTTCAATCCTTAGACCTAGAGCAAATTCGGAGGGTGTTTCAAAAGTAAAAGTTGAACATTTATGCTTCAAGTAAAAATAAAGGGCTTCCGGCATGCCATCATCGGGTGGATTTGTAGGGCGAGGGCGAATAATTCCATGCCTAGCTTTCCGACCATCAATCATACCTCTGGGATCAGGAGAAATAAATGGTCTGGCAGCATTTACAATTTCTTCGGCCTTGCCGTTCCGTCTACCTCCCACGCTGGGTTCGTAAAGATATACCCCCTGACCATCAAAATCCTCATGGAGCGTAATTACAAATTGCAGCTTTAAATCATTGGTTCTTTTGATAACGTGTCTAATCAAGGGGTTTTCAGGTTTTTCCCAAGCTCGGTTCAAATCATTGCCACATGCATCAAGTCTAGAATTTCTCTCCAAACCCCACGGATTCAGGCAGGGGTAAATTAACAATGGAGCTTTGTGTAGCCAATGAGCATTTAATTTCGCCCATTTAAGCAACCCCTCAGTTGCTCCGGTCTCATCACCATGAATACCAGCAGAAAGGTAGAAAGTTGGGCAATGCCCCGTAAGTGGAGAAACTACTTCATAATTAGAATAGCCATTAATTTGTGCAATTTGACGCATATTTAACCCCGCCTCTTTGCATAGCTTTCGCCAACGTTGGAGAAGAAATTTATAGTCGTGACTTCGGTAGAGCTCTATTGGCAAACTCATGCCGATTTTTAATTCAAGGCAGAAAATAAGGACATCTGAAAACCAAATTATTTAGTCTTCAGGGAAACTCGAAAGCCTAAAATATTATATTTCCCAGTAGGCACTCCACCTAGCCTCTTGGCGGAACGCAAATTTTCTTCGTTATCATTCCATGCACCCCCACGCATCACTCGTAAATTCCCAGACTCAGGGCCACTTGGGTTATTAACGGAGCCGACCGGGTAATTGGCATCGTACCAGTCATCTGTCCATTCCCAGACATTACCATGCATATCAAAAAACCCAAATTGGTTGGGTGAATACTGACCAACATTAACAGTTTGCCCAAGATTCCTGTCATAATTTGCATTCAAAGTGCTGATAGATTCCCCCCATGAATATATCGAATTGGTGCCTCCCCGACAGGCATATTCCCACTCAGACTCAGTCGGTAAAGAATAAGCCCAACTTTTTGGCAAACGACCCGCTGCTTGTTCGAGCTTAGTCAATCGGTCGCAAAATATATTTGCATCTATCCAGCTTATCCTTTCAACAGGTCTATTAGTTCCAATGTATTGACTTGGTTGTTGATTTACCCCCTCTTCATTACCTTGCATCACAGATTCGTATTGGGATTGAGTAACTTCATATTTACCGAGATAGAAACCCTTTGTAATGTTAACATCATGTAAATTTTCATTACTTCCCCTATTGGGTTCTGAATCTGGACTCCCCATAATAAAAGTTCCGGGCTCCACCCAAATCATTTCAATATTACCCGCTGCTTCTGCAAAATGTGTTTTAGCAGATTTATTAATCCCTGAGGATTGCACAAAAATTGGTTCATCTTCATTTAATACCTCATTTTCATTGACTGAGGAATCTGTGGATACTGGTTCAACAAGTTTTGTCCAATCCATCCAGGTTTTATTCCCATAGTGATAAAAACGAGGCAGATCATATCCACTCAAGAAATACATCCAGCTACTTGTTAAACTATCGTAAAAATAAGGATAGATTGCCCGGTTTGTAAAAAGCCAACCACGGTCAGGCACGAAGAACCAACCCTCCGTATAAGGAGTTGTAGGCATTACATTAGCGGAACTGGGTTTTAATACACGAACATCATCAACATAGGTCCTGTAAGAAAACCAATTATCATCCTGTGACATAAATCCAAAAAAACCATACCAATTTGGAGACCATGTAGTGGTAAATTTAAAAATCAATTCATCATTAAGATAAACGAGATTTTGCTCGAAGGTATGGATGACAGACACCCTATAATGAGTATTAAATTCTGCGGGCCGAACAACCTTCACCTGTTCTCCACTATGTGGATCCGTATACTTGAATTCTAATTCAGGCTTGCCCACTGATTCATCTTTGTAAAAAAGAGTTACCCCAAATTCATTTTTTGTTCCTTCAGAAGAAAACTGTATAGCACTTAGGCCAATACCAGTTTCAAGAGGGCTACCAATAGGCATAAAAATTCTTCCTTCCACAGCGGAAACTCCATCACTGTTAACTCCCGCAAAGCTCTTCATACGGGGAGCCTCTAATACATTCCCCTTCAATAATGTAGAAACATAAGCATCAGAATTGGATTGATTTTTACTTGCAGGTATATGCAAACGACCAGTACCTCCGAGCTCTAATCTGCCTCCCACCAAAACGGGAGGCTGTGCACCCTTCCACCAAGCTAATTCCCATTTTTCTGACGAAAGATTACCACCATTAAACTGATCATAATCTTCCCAAACATAAACCATCTTGTAAATTCTCAATTCCTCAAGAACCTGATCGTATTCATCTTTTCTAACTAAGTTGTAATTTGATGGATTTGATTCAACCAATTCCTTCCCTTGGGTTAGCCCATCTGAAATACCTTCTTGTTTAGCCTGAGCAATATCATCTTCCCTGAACAGGTTGTAAAATGCAGGATTAGCAGTCACGTAGGCAACCCCCGATGAATTCCCTTCACTCCTAGCTAAAGAAATGGATTCAGCAGTATCAACACTCAAAAAATCTACAATGTGCTTATCCGAGATTCGGGGAGATGACCCAATCTGTACTTCCTCATTGTCATAAAGGCTGTCGTTGTCAGTGTCATTATCGTCTACCTTTGTGCCATAGACAACTAATTCGTCATAATTCGAAATACCATCACCATCAGTATCGTTAAGGTCTTTAAAAAAATAACCGGTAATATTTTTGTCAGAATTAATCAGGATGCTTAATGGATTTAAAGATCCATTCGCATCTCCAGACCAGCCGCTGAAAATATACCCCAATTGAGGACTGGCAGAAATTGATGTTAACAGTCCGTCCTCAACTATTCCTGCACCAATAAAAACTCCACTTCCATCTGGGTTTGAATGAAGGTGTATGGTATGCAAAATCATTAATTGCCCACCATATTCGTAGGCTCCTAAATCAATATTTCCATTTTGAGTCCGAACGAAGCCCGCAAGATCGTAGCGAGGGACATTTAAAACCTCCGAGCCTACATCTATAGCCGGCGAACCATCCTTAAGCCGTAATCCATCATCGTTAGTAAACCAAGTGTCGTCTGCTCCATTTAGATCATTTAAATTTTCAAACATAGGATTATCAGCAATTGCACGACTATCACCGCTCCAACCTTGAAGAATTGAAGGTTTTCCTGCTACCGCATTTGAATCACCTACAAATTTTGCAGGAATACCAGAGCCATCCCACTCCCCAAATATGCCATGCCCTTGAACTCCTTTACTTACATTCCCCCAGGATATACAGTTTATTATAGTTGGCTTTAAATCGCTTTGAATGGATGATACAAAAATCCCTGCTCCATCTGAACTTGCAGAATTACCTGTAAAATTACAGTTCATTAAAATGGGGGAAGCCATGTATGAATACAATCCCCCACCCTTGTAGGATGATGTATTATTACTTACGATGCAGTTGTAAAAAGAAGGAGATCCACTGTACACATAAATTCCGCCGCCAAAATCGCCAGAATTGTTGATAATAACTGAATTCAAGAAGGAAGGGGCTGAATTCACGAAATAGGCTCCACCCCCATTTCCACTAACTTGATTACCAGAAAATACACAACTAGCTATTGAAGAGTTACAATTGATACCCCACATTCCTGCACCTTGATATGTCGATTTGTTAGCCAAGAAAGTACAATTTGTTATTATGGGTGATGATGATGAATTATACATCCCTCCTCCATATCCATTTATTACGATTGTTCCCGCTGAATTATCAGAAAACACGCAATCAATAAAGCTTGGGGATGAATTAAAATTATAAATTGCTCCCCCCTGCAAATTGGCATGATTACCTGAAAAATAACAGTTCCGCACTATTGGCGAAGAATTTTGATTGTACATCCCTCCTCCTTTATTTCCTGCGTTTTGACCATCTGCGTACCCACTACTTATAAAAAAACCATCAAGAATTGATGAGGAATCTAAATCAACTGAATACATAACATGTAAACTCCAATCGGTCGAATTCTCATCAATTTCACCGCTAAGAATTGTTTTATTGGAATCTCCCTGTGGATCTCTTTTTGACTCAACCCCTAAAAAACCCCCATATAATCCAACACCCGGGACAAGCGTAAAGGAAGACGCTCTATCTCCCAAATTATGTAAAGTGCCCTGATCGGGTTTGTAAGTCCCCTCGGCAACCCATATCTCATCGCCGTCACTCACAACTGAAAGAGCATCCTGTAAATATTTATAGGCATTAACCCATAATGTACCATCCCCACCTTCTGTAGCATTGTCATCAACAAAGAAGACCTTAGCATTTAGATTCATTCCAAACACAAAGAGAAAGGCTAATAGCACAATATTAAAAAATTTATGCATTAATGGTTCTGTACTTTCTTACTATTAAAAGTCAAATGTTATAGATATGATTTAATTTTCCAGAAAGTGCTCCCTGAGCCCTTAAATCGCAAAGTTAGGTTATAATAAACGCTAAACTCGAACTTGAATTTCGAAATCGGACAGAAGATTACTTTAAAAAGAGATTTTATTGTAAAACAACAGTTCTATTTCGATTATGGCCTCATATTGTGCTAAACTGCGAATGCAAGGATTGAGAATCTTATGTTGCTCATAATTATTTAATTACATTTATCACAGAAATTTCACAGATATGACTTTTAATTGGGAGGCAATTTTGTGGTACGCACTGCTGGTTGATTCTATCGGGGCATGCATCCTTGGAACTTTTTTCATGAGTTGGTACGAAAAGAAACTTCCATTAGTTCACAAAATCTTCCCCCTTTCAGCAGGTTGGTGCCTAGTTTACTTCCTACTAGTAATTTGGATAGGCAGGTTGCTTTACAAACTCGAAGTTCTGCCTGGGTAAAGCAACAACTATGGGCTTATAAAGAAATGCATTATTTATCAGAATCATCTTCGCCGTACTTTGTGCTAATTGATTTTCCATCTCGAAATGTCTTTCGATAAAGAATAGATCCATCTTCGTTATAATAAGTCCATTCGCCAAATCGTTGCCCGTCTTTATAATTTCCCTCTTGCCGCTTTCCTCCATTTTCAAACCACCACACTAATGGACCATTGCGCTTATCATTCCAATGTGTGTACTGCATCCACATCTTCCCGTTCTCATACCAACTCCTTGCATTTCCATCCTTCAAGCCATCTTTATAATTTTCCTCAAGTTTCAGATTCCCATTTTCGTACCATGAGCGGGAAATTCCATGCCTTTTTCCAAATTCATAGTTGGCATGAAGGAAGGTCTGGCCTGTGTTATACCAAAATCGCGCAAGTCCGTGAAAATTATCACTGTCAAATTTATCACTACTTTCAGGAATCGATTGAATCAAAATACTACCCGGAATTACTTCGACAGAAAACAGAGGAATTCCATTTTCTTTCCACCGGCTAACTTGATCCACTTTTCCTAATTCCAAACGAACGAGAATCTCAACCTGGCTATTAGCATAGGTTTTCTTGATAAAACCGCTAAAAGGAGACTCTCCATTTGGAGTAAATAATATACTATTTCGGTCCTGTAAATTCTCCCAGTTCAGAGCGTCTTTTAAAACACTAGGTTTGACCTGAGTATTATTATAATCGATCGCACTAAGCTTGAGTATTACCCCAAAGAAAAAGAGAATTGAAATTTTGAATAACTCGTACTTCACAGATTTTGGATTCAGCAAGCTTAACTCACAGATGTCAATCATTAGAGAACTATGTTGTCACTATATAGACAACAGCGGTCCATCAACCCGTTTATCTAGAAAAGTTTTAGCCCCCCTCACCTTTTAAATTCTCACAAAATTAAAAAATACCTCTTGTCGACCATAAGCCACTACCCATTAATGACTTAACAAAACACAATCAACCCCTTTTCAATTTCCAACAAATCGGTGGCACAAAAATGTTATAATTTTTTGCAACAAGCCCGATAGAGTGTTAGTTTATTTATGCATTTAAATTAAATATAAAGGAGGTAGCGATGAGTAGTAAAATGAAACCGTTAGATATTGGAGATCGGATAATTGAAAAATTTGCACAGGGTAAGAAAAAAAGAGTTGGAGAAGTGATTTTCATCCAAGAAGGAAATTGTAGGAAATTGCAACTTCTACAATTGAATTCCCATAATTTAAAACCTTTAAGGAAAGGAAACCTGGAATTAAAAACTTTTCGATTACCGGAAGATAGGTGTAAAAAATTAAATGAATGGAATTATCTGAAGAGGAAAACTTTTCAAATTGGTGACACGATTATTAACAAGAGGAATGGCAAGGTTCGCTATGGAAGAATTATAAGTTTCGTTCACCCAGATGGTTTATATACAGAGTCCAACGAAAAAGGATACAATGGAAAGGACTTGATAGAATGCATTGAAATTAAAGGGTGTGACGGGTTACCTAGAAATATGAAATCAAATGGAGAAGTTTCAAGATTCAACATAACACCTGAACGTGCGAAAGTTTGCACAGTCCTGCCGATGGACGATCAAGGGGGCACAAGAATTAAAGACCCCTCGTCAAATAACAAATAACTTCAACAATGAATAAAGAAAAAAAAAGGTGCACGCCTTCCTCTGACGTGCACCACATGGATAACCATGAAACCCTTTCCTCGAATAACAACTTGCATATTCAATGCCACTTTTCAGGCAACAATAGAAAAGTACTTTTATTGAACACCTTACCTGACTGAAACTGTTTGCTCAAAGAAAGAAAAACTTTCTCACACAGGAAAGAGCGAGACTTACCCCAGATGATTCAAATTTTCACACTTGATGAGAAAGGCAATAATCTTAAATCAACCAGCGATTTTATCGCATTACCACTTGCGCAAAAGTTCTTCCCAATAACTATCTAAGCTTTCTTCATCAGGAAAAGACTTGGTAACGGATGCCTCTGAACTTTTTGCATCGTGATAATAGAAAATAATTTTGTTTTCTGCTTGGTCTTTCTTAAACAAATAAACTTGGCTTTTGTTTACGCAAACTGGATGCCCTTTTTCATCAACGCCTGCCTTAATGACACTCAAGGATGCTTCAGACTTATTCATTAATGCCCCCATAAAAAACGAGGCTGATAACACAACAATTATTCCCAATAAAACTTTATTATTTTTGCTCATATGATTTTTAAAATTAATTTAATAAAATCTCATGAAAAAAGATTATTAAGAGAATAGCAAAAGGATTTATAATTTAAATTGGAAGAATTTCTTTGATTGATGGAGCATTCTTGCACATTACTAGAATTGTCATGAATCTATTAATAACTAAACATATGAAAAGAGTTGCATCTATCCTACTACTACTCAACATCGTACAACCAATTCATGCAGAAAAGAAGATACTCGGCGACTGGGCAAAATTCCATCGCGAAGCAGATAATTTATATCGAAAAAATCAACATGAAGACGCGGTCAATATTTATAGACAAGTAATTACAGGTAGATTGCCATTCCAGGGTAATCAACATCGAGATGTTGGAATCTCTTGGAACAATTTGGGTGTTGCTCTTTATGCCTTAGGAGAAAATGAACAGGCGGCAGAAGCATACGACAAAGCAATTTCCGTTTTACTTCCAGCAGTTGGTGCTCAACATCCCGACATTTTAATCGTTAAAACAAATCAGGCATTCATACAGGAAGCAAAAAATAACTACCAAGTTGCAGAAAAAAACTTTCGAGAACTCTTAAAGCAAAAGCTTCCGCATGTTGGGGCAAACCACCCCGATTTAGCAGACTGCCGAGAAGGGTTAGCACTGGCTCTCGAAGGACAGGAAAAGCATGAAGAAGCCATCGAGCAATTGGATCTGGCACTTAAGCTAAGAGAAGAGAAATTGGGAAAAATGCACACGGATGTAGGAGCAACATATGCAGCGATTGCGATAATACTTCTAAACCAAGGGAAATTTGAAGAAGCAAATGAGATGGATGCAAAAGCCAGAGAAATATTAGCTAAAACAAAAGGCATGTATTCACCAAACTTAAATACCGTCTCTCGCCTTAGACCTCAACCTGCAGAAATTCTTCGTGCGAAAAGTAAAGATTTACGCATCCCTTAATTCAAAGCCATTTTAACCTTCTGATTATTTTTTGAAACTCGAAGAATTCCCAAACAATAAAATCTCGGAATTACTTTCATGGATTCAAAATGAAGAAGAGAAACAGTTCTGGTCAGGAAATACTTTTCAGAATGGTTTAAATCCAAAAAAATTTGCAATCCATCTCCTAAGAAAAGATATTACTTCACTTTGCTTCCTCGGACCCCAAAAATCCCTAATTGCTTATGGCGAGATCGTATTTCCGTGTATCAAGAAAGGTGTGCTTTGCCGAGTAATTATCAACCCACATTCTAGAAAAAAGGGTATTGGTAAAACATTCATTAGCCAGCTATTAAACTGGGCTTTTCAAGAAAAATCTCTTCACACGGTTACTCTTAACACTTTTGGTCACAACTATCCCGCAAGAAAATGTTACCAGTCTCTTGGTTTTAAAGAAGTAGCATTAAAGGAAAATTTTAGAAGAGTTGAGAATCAATGGAGAGATTTAGTTATTATGGAAAAAATGCACCCATCAATTAAGATTCAATCAATTCAGTAAATGAAAAAAATTAGCGGAGGTCTGATCTTATATAATCGGAAAACAAGTAATCAGCTCAAGTTTCTTATCGCCCATCCTGGAGGGCCATTTTTTAAAAACCGCGATCTGGGCTGGTGGACTATCCCAAAGGGAGAACCCGAAGAAAATGAGGAAGTTTTCGATGCCGCAATTCGCGAATTTGAAGAGGAAACCGGAATGAAACCCAATGGACCATACATGGACTTGGGCAATATTCTTCAAAAAAATGGAAAGCGGGTTTATGCATGGGCATTCGAAGGAGATTGGGAACAAGAACGGGTACCGATATGTAATGAAATAACCTTGGAATACCCAAAAGGAAGTGGCAAATTATGGACTTTCCCAGAGATTGATCAGGCTATTATGATGAATACCGAGGAAGCTAAAAAAAAGTTAAGACCTGAGCAAAATCCCTTGATTGATCGACTCCTTAATCATCTACGGGACAAGACATAGCAACCAATCATTGAAATTTTCGAATTTTTCCTTTAAGAAATTTAAATGCAAAGTAAATCAAAAAAAGAGGCTCAACCTCAAACTATCTCTCAACTTTGGTTTGTGATACTTATTGTGGCCGTCGGATGGTCCAGATACCTTCCGCTTTCCCACCCGGAACTTTATAACTTCACACCTGTTCTTGCCCTCTTTTTTATTTCAGGTGTCTACCTGAGGGGACATTTATCATGGATCGGACCTGTTGTTGCCGTGATTGCTTCTGATCTAGTCCTCAATCCAAGTTATGGCGTGGGCTTATTTGAACCGTTCACCCTCATCTCAATTTTCGCTTATCTTGGTATTTTCTTCCTCGGTAAATCGATTAGATCATCCAAAAAAATCTTTCCGATTTTTGCGGGTGCGCTAGGGAGTGCCTTATTATTCCACGCAATTACCTGTGGATTTGCATGGTTGGTAAACCCTGCATATGCGAAAACGATTTCTGGATTTTGGCAGGCTCAGTTTTTTGGGGAACCTGGATACGCACCTGCTTATCTTTTCCTCAGGAATTCTATTGTAAGCACGATTCTATTTTCAGGTATTTTCTCTTGGATTTTTATTAAAAATAAAGAAAAACGATTTCTCGTTGGAAAAACAGTCCAACCAACTAAGGCTTAATTTTCTATTTATTAGAAGGTATTCTTTGACGAAACGCTTCAAATAAGCACACGCCGGTTGCGACCGAAACATTTAAACACTCGATAGTACCACGCATCGGTATGTTTACGAGTTGATCACAATTATCTGCGGTTAACCGACGGATTCCAGTCTCTTCAGCACCAACAACGAGACCAAGCGAGCCTTTCAGGTCCGAATCAAAAATTGTGCATTTAGCCTGATCGCTCGTCCCCACCAAACGAACTCCTCGAGATTGAAGTTCTTTCATAAAGCGGGCCAAGTTACGAACACGGGCGATGGGCAATGCTTCCGCCGCACCCGAGGCAACATGACGGACAACATCGGTTATACCTACAGACCGGTCAGATGGAATGATTACAAGGTTAATACCCGCTCCATCTGCGGAACGCAGACACGCTCCCAAATTCCTCGGATCTTGAACTTGGTCAAGGATCAGTATGAAAGGGTCTTCTTCCAAAGAATCCAACATTGCAAGAGCCTCGTCTTCATCCAAGGTGGATATTCTGGCTTCTGTTTTAGAATGTGTTCTTCGCCCAAGTGATTTTGAAAATCGTTTGCCCATTAAAAGTTTCTAAATCAGAAAAAAGAAATTTTAATCATGAAAATCAGAACCTTGCCCTGTTGCTTTCACATATCCTTGCCTGATACAAAAATCTCCAAAATGTTCATCTTGGTTTCGTAGTTCGGAAAAAGCTTTCAATACAGGTCGCAATTCGGAAACAATTTCATCGTGCGTAATTGCAGGCTTATACAGTTTGTTCAATCGCATCCCATCCAATCCGGCGCCTAGATAAAGATTATATTTCCCTGGAGCTTTCCCAACCAAACCAATTTCACCAAGATAGGGTCTGCCGCATCCATTGGGACAACCAGTTGAACGGATCGCAATAGATTCATCCCTTAATCCAAGTTCATCAATGATTGAATCAAGTTCATCAATTAAGTGTGGAAGATATCTTTCACTTTCAGCAAGGGCCAATCCACAAGTAGGAAGAGCTGTGCATGCAATCGAATTGAGCCTTAGCCCAGATAATTCCTGTGGAAGTTGAACTTTAAATTGAGTTAATACTTGCTCAATCTTGGCTTTATCGCCACTGGAAATACGGGCAATGACCAAATTTTGATTTGCAGTTAGCCTGAATTCACAGGAAATCGAAGATGCAATTTCCCGAATGGCCAATTTCGCCTTGTCCCGCAATCGCCCACTCTCAAAAAACAAACCATATGTCCATGATCCATCCGCATCCTCATTCCAACCGTATCGGTCAGTGGTGGATTCGAAAGCAAATTCGCGGACAGGTTGTAATTCCCAGCCCAATCTTTGGTTTAACTCTTCCTTAAACCATTCTACACCACGATCCTCAATGGTGTATTTCAAACGGGCATGACGCCGGTCTGATCGGTCGCCAAAATCCCGTTGAATCTTCACCACCTCCTCAGATACCTGAACGGCTTGCTCAGGAGTGCAAAAACCAATAACATCAGCAACCCGAGGGAAAGTGGTAGTTTTACCATGAGTCATCCCCAGTCCCCCTCCAACTAGAACATTGTAACCAGCAATTTTGCCACCTTCGGGTATTCCTACATAGCCCAGGCAGTTGGAGAAAACATCAACATCATTTCGAGGTGGCAGAGCCACTGCTATTTTAAACTTCCGTGGCAAATAAGTCTTTCCGTAAATAGGTTCTTCTGTTTTTTCTCCGACAACCTTAGTTTTTTCACCATCCAACCAAATTTCAGCATATGCAGATGTTTGGGGAGTTAAATGATCATGAATTTGTTGAGCTAATTTCAAAGCTTCGCCATGAAGTTCAGATTCAAATGGATTCGAAGGAGACATCACATTTCGGTTTACATCTCCACATGCAGCCAATGTGTCAAGAAGTGTGTCATTAATCTCTTTCATTGTTTGCTTAAGGTTTGACTTCACAACCCCGTATAGCTGAAAGGCCTGCCTGGTAGTTATCTTAAGGGAGTTATCTCCAAATTTATCGCATAGCTTATCAATTCCAAGCCATTGTTTAGGTGTACAAACACCCCCTGGCACTCGTACTCGAATCATAAAGGAAAATGCCTTTTCTTTTTTCTCTTTAATCAATGCGGCCCGCTCGTCTCGATTGTCTTGCAGATAAGTTCCGTGAAATTTAGTAAGTTGTGCGTCGTCGGCTGAAATGGCTCCAGTGGAAGTATCCGACAAACCTTCTAAAATGGTACCACGAAGAAAATCACTCCCCTCTTTGATGCTTTCGTTTTTAGCTAGCTTTTTGCTTTTTTCAGGATCTGAAATCATTTCTTTAAATTATATTTTTTTATTTAATAAGCAAGTGTTCTCAATCGAAGCATCAACCTCATTACGATTATTGGCTGGATATGTGATTTAAACTTAAGGATGGATTAAATGATAAATCTTGATTGTTATTAGGCTGTACATTCTCAGAATCTATATGTGCAGCAAATGCAATCATCGCAGCATTATCTCCTGTGTGCTCGGGCTCTGCGCATAGTAAACATGTATCTTTGCTATCCGCCAAGCTCTTCATTTCAGAACGAAGTAATTGATTATTGGCAACCCCTCCCGAAAGACCAATGCTACGAAAATTCCCCTGTTCCCAGGCGTGCTTAGTCTTAGTTACAAGTTGTTGCATTGCTGCCCACTGGTATGACGCAGAAAGATCTGCATAATTTTCTATAACTTCTTTCTCGTTCATCTTTCTCAATGTATATAGCAAACTCGTTTTTAATCCAGAGAAGCTAAATTTCATGTCATTCTTATTAGAAAATGCCCTCGGGAATTCGTAAGCACTTGAATTTCCGCCTTTGGCTCGTCTTTCCAACTCGGCTCCCCCAGGATAGGAAATCCCTAATAATTTAGCACCCTTATCTAAAGCTTCCCCCGCGGCATCATCCAAAGTTTGAGCGATGATTGAAATTACACTTTTTTCATTCAATGAAAAAAGTACCGTATTGCCACCCGAAACCAACAATCCTAAATGAGGCAGGTATTCCCGCAAGGACTTATCATTTTCCAAGGGTAATGCCATAAATGGTGAATATGCATGACCTCTTAAATGATTTACACCAACTACAGGAATATCCCAAATAACCCCGAGTGATTTAGCCACGCTTATTCCCACTCCAAGACATCCAACTAATCCAGGTCCGTAGGTTACGGCTATTTTAGATACATCTCTGGCTAGGTTGTGTTCTTTACGAGCAAGCGAAAGCAATGGACTAAAATTATCTAAGTGCTCTGAAACTGCGATATCTGGAACTACACCGCCGTACTCTGAATGTTTGACTATTTGACTATGAATCCATTCCCCAATGAGGCCCGATCGGGGGTCATATAATGCAAGTGCTGATTCGTCACACGAACTTTCAATTCCCAAAATCATAAATTAGAGTTTTTTTAATTTTCTTTATCCAAATTAGAGAGCAGTTCCTTTGCTTTTTGTAACTGAACATCTGCAATAGGGTAAAAACCAAATTGCTGCTCAAAAGATTTATCATCCAAAACCTCTTGGCTGTAACGTTGTATTCGAAGTTTAGTTTCATTTTCATCCGAACACTCAACTAAGATGTCCGGTTCGATACCTTGATCGTGAATAGTCGAACCATCAGGAAGAAAATACATTGCAGTTGTTAAACGAAGCCCAGATTGATCTGCAACCGGAAAGATGGTCTGCACAGATCCTTTGCCAAAAGATTTCTCACCAACAATTCGGGCACGCCCAAGAACAGATAATGCACCTCCAACAATTTCAGAAGCACTGGCACTCCCTTCATTCATTAACACAATGAGTGGAACATCTGGATAACCTTCTTCCGAACTTGCTGTAAACTTACGAATATTCTCTTTTTCTCTGCCCTTGATGGATACTACAACTTGCCCATTTGAGATAAAAAGCTGAGTAATATCAATTGCAGCAGATAAAAGGCCACCTGAATTATCTCTAAGGTCTAAAATCAGGTTTTTCATTCCCTTATCACGGAGCTCTTTCATCGCTTTAGAAAATTCATCACCTGAACGTGAAGTAAACTGGACTAACCGCAAGTATCCTGTTCCATTTTCATCAACCTGTACCCCTTCGACGCTGGAAACATTAATTTCCTTTCGATTCACATCAATACTCCTTTCAATATTCTTCCGAGAACGAACTAATATTCTCACAATGGTATCCTCCTTTCCCTTAATTAGATCGCTTACTTCAGATAAATCCTGACCTGACAGAAGCTCGTCCTCTACCCTCAAAATATATTCCCCAACCAATAGTCCTGCATTTTCAGCGGGTCCCTCAGGAAAAACCCGTGTTACAAGTACTCCATCCTCCACTTTACGGATCATAATACCAATTCCAACATATCGCCGATGGGTATCATCTTTGAAAGATTCATATTCCTTTGGCGGATAATAACTGGAGTGCCGATCCAACTGGCTTACCATTCCTGAAATCGCCCTATCTGCAAGTTGACTATATTTAGATTTATTCTGCTCCACATAACGAGCATTGGTCACGCGCATTGATTCCTCAAAACGGGATAAAGCAATCCAATAGTCAGAATCAAAGAAAGAACGCTTAGTCGGATCGAGCCAAATTCTGGTAAAAATAAATGTTAGAATAAAAAAAGATATACCCCAAATTATAAATTGCTTGAGTTTCACACAGAACCATTTACCCAAGCTATCAAACAAAGCCAATGACAAAGAAGAACTTTACTATTAAGCAAGCATTCATGGAGCAGCTAGATAAACGCACTGCGATGCCGTTTGACGAATTTGTTCAGATCGTATTATACCATCCTGCACTAGGTTATTATAGGCTAAAGCATGAGCGAGTGGGCAAGAATAATAAAAGTGATTTTTATACATCAAATTCGATTGGTGCACCTTGGGGTGAAATGATTGTTGAGGCTTCAGCCAAAATATTAAATCTCGCGAATATTAAAGATTACACTTTTGTCGAGATCGGAGCCGAACCAAACTGCTCTATTTTAGATGGATTTGATCACCCATTTGAATCGACTCTCTCACTTAGGCTGGATGATCCATTCGAAATACCACCAAAATCAATTGTATTTTCAAACGAATGGCTTGATGCACAACCATTTAAGAGGTTTAGATTTGATAGTAAAATCCAAAAATGGAATGAAATTGGCGTTTCATTGATACGAGGTGAATTTAAAGAATCCGAGCTAAGCACAAATCATTCATTTTTATTCCCAAAAGATGCCACTGACCAATACACCATAGATTGGTCAACTGGAGCTAACCATTCCTTAAATCAACTGGTTAGTAAAAAATGGAAAGGTTTATTTTTAACTTTTGATTATGGCTTATCTAAACAAATCCTCTTTAAAGAAAGACCGAATGGGACTGCACGAAGTTATTCTAAACACAAAATGAACGCAGATCTATTTTCCTGCCCAGGAGAGAAAGACTTAACCTGTCATCTATGCTGGGACGAGCTGATTGATTGCCTTACCAAAGGTGGCTTTGAAAAAACTAAATTACAAACTCAGGAGTCTTTTTTCATGCACCACTCACAAAATTCGATTAAGAAAATACTGAGCGAAACTGGAGATTTAACAAATTTAAAATTACAAAAGCTCAAAGAGCTCATTCATCCACAATTTTTTGGCAGTAAATTTCAAGCCCTTTGGGGGGTCAGGAATTAAAAGAAAAAATTAAGGAAGGTGTGGTGCTAATGCATTCGGCACCTCAAAAGGCCGGCCTACTTCATAAATATTTCTAATCTGTTCTTCATTGTACACCCCTTCAAAAATACCAAATTCGTCAATACTTCCATTAAATGCCACTCCATTTTTTTGATTTGGAAGGGCATTAGAATGCCCCAGCATTGCATTTGGGAATGTAAGAACAACTAAATCGTTTAATTTTTCCCGACTGAATGGTCGACCATTCACGAAGTGGCTAATTTTCTTTAATTCCCCATCATAGGTTGTAGCTATATGAGACCAACGACCCATTTTTTCACGACCAAAAGCTACAGCTGATTCATAAAACACATTTCCATTTTTAGTTTTAGTCCGCAAAACAATCTGGCCATTACGATTTATACTCCAACATATAGACCCCAGCGTCGACGGTTCGCTACAAATGATAGGTGCCATTGTATTTACAAAGGACTCAATTTTCACCCATGCTGAAAAAGTAGCAGACTTTAAATGCGAAGGTAACTCAAGCCTAACGCGATCATTTTTACGTTTAAATGTTAAAGCACCTTTACCGGACCACCTACCTTCATTCCACTTGCAACCAACAATTGCCCCATTTTGAACTGAGGGTTTCGAAATACTTTCGTTTTTAAGAATTCTAGACCATGGGCTATGGTTATCAAAAGAAAAATACAGATGTGTATTCGGGTCTGCAGCGATTGAATTACTTAAATCAACCCAGGCAGAATGTCTTCTCTGAGACTCCTCCATCGAACGGAAAGCTAAATCCGCAGCACTGATAAAGGGTTCGGTGGGCATTTCCACCCAGTTTGCATTTCCATAGGGATCAATGAAAATAGATTCACCACCCGTAACCTCACGAATAATACTTTCTCCGGAAACTGTTTTTCCCTCATAAACAACTTTTCCTTGATAAACAAAAAGTTCAGTTGATCCCCCGGAATGAACATGTACTCCAAAATCTGTTCCTAAATCAATGACTCGACCATGAGGTACTGCTATCGTAAATCCGGTTGCGACCTTTGGCACAATTGCCCGAATTTTACCCGATGAAAGAACGCCTTCATTGGGGTTATTAATCGAAAATTCAATAGGACCTTCCAGTACGACAGTGGCACCTTGTAAGAATTCTATTTGTGCCAACCCCTTTGTGAGTTCTAATTTGCATGGTTCAAGAGTATCTCCGAGGCTGGGTCTAAATTTTGCAGAATCTGCCCAAACAACTCCGACAGATTTTGTTAAAACCGCGACTGTATCGACTACGATCTCCTTATTATTGATTAATTCTGTTAAAGAATCTATTTGCTCAGTCTTTTTAACGGTTACTGGAGGGGCTTGATCCCAAAAATGGTTATTGGAATCCTTGAAGAAGAATAAACCAAAAGTTAAAAGTGCGGCAACTGCGGCAACTGGTTTCCAAAAAGACAACAAATTATTACTTGAATCAGTAATGCAGTCTTCTGTTTCATCACTTACGAGCTCCTCTGCATAATGCCCCAAACTAGCAGACATATCGATGAACTCTATATAATACCTTCTAACCTCCTCGTTATCTTCAATCCATTGCTCAAGCTTTCTAAGTTTATCCTTGGGTAAATTATTTTCTACAAGAGCATCTAAGAGCTCATGTAATTCAATAATTTCGTGATCTTCCAGACTCATCACGCACGTTCGGTGGAAACCTCAAATGAAACGCAATCAAAGAGAGTTTTACGGATACGGTTCAAAGCTTTGTAGGCACCTTGAATAGTTCGACCTGATGCTTGTGCGGCTGCAGTAACATTCTTGCCAGATTCGTAGCGAGTAAGGACCATCCTTCGATCACGCTCATTCAACTTTTTAAGACAGCGGGAGAGAGCACCGTGGCGATGATCTAATTCTTCATCTAACTCAATTCGAGTTTGTGAAATCACATCGAGAATTTCTTGATTAAAAACGACTTTAGATGTGGCGAATTTTTTCCGGGCCGCACGAACTTTCCAATATGCAATTTGACAAGCCCAAGAATAAAAGTTTGTCCCTGTTTTGAAATCTGAAAACTTTTCACAAATTGTCAAACTTGCTTCCTGCAAAATATCCTCAGCATCGCTTCTAGTTGGAACAAGCGTATGAATATATGCAAATATCCTTCTTTGATATTTCATCATCAACTGGACGAGTTCAGCAGATCGGTCATGTGTATCGCCTACCATGATCAACAATTATGAAGTCTGGACAACCTTTCCTTTAGAAATCCGAGAAGGTTTTGGAATTGACCCAAGTTTTTCGAATTTATTCAACCCCCTACGTTCAACTTCGCGAATCGCTTTTTCAAGACTTTTAGAGGAAAGTTTAATCATCTTAGCTTTAGGACGAACCTTTTTACCTTTATCCGAAAGCTCTTTCATTTTGTAGTAAATTGTACCACCCGGTGATTGAGAAAGGCGAGTGGTTAATTGTATATTCTGCTTACGCCTTCTTTTGGTTCTTTTAACACTATTGGGAGGATGTTTTTCACTTCCCTCGCTCTCATCCCGAACTAAATCTCCGTTCGCTTCCTCAATTAGACGGCTAAGTGCCTTATCATCAAGATATTTGTTCCCCAAATCATTGCATGCAAAATCATCACTGTAACAAACTTCTTCATAGGGATCATTAATCGTCATGACTTTATGTGCACTACCCAAAACCCCTTTAAAATCTTTCCAAAACCATTGAACTGCCTGTTGGACGGCTTTTTTTCTACTATTTCCATAAACCGCCTTAGTCGCAATGAAAGTACGGTTGGGTCCTAATCGTGCCTCTATTAAATATTTGGTGTCATAGATCAATCGAAAATAATCATCGTAATCAATCTTCAGTGTGATGTCGTATTTTAGGAAGTCGTTAACTTTCATCATAGTGCTATATCTCCATTTAGGCGTTAAGAATAGGGTTTCATCAATCTTCCAAAGCGGAAGTACCTATCTAATAGAGAAGATTATAACAATTTAGACAAAAATTTAATATCTCATGAGATTAAAAAAACTTAATCTGTTGATAAAGAGCTAGATCTACAATATATTATTCTAACAAAAGTTTATTAACTTCACCCTTTAGGCGCTCGCCCATACCAGATGAAAAACCAACATGGACATGCCGAACAACT
>ERZ807291.3952-NODE-3952-length-20253-cov-7.029508_pt1 | contig 20253 bp, 23 predicted proteins | sample MGYA00521257_ERZ807291 | MGnify/ENA primary metagenome ERZ807291 (study PRJEB31413, sample SAMN03169783) | marine metagenome | biome: Marine; feature: Water; material: Subsurface seawater | place: North Sea | collected 2011-04-28 | depth 1 m m ... | reverse complement strand
CTACATTTACAATCCCAAAATCTTTGATTCCGGGGGTATCTATAATCTTACATCCATTTTCTCCAAGAAACATCTGAGCGAATGTAGTGGTGTGTCTTCCTTTATCGTATGAGGTAGAAATAGCACTTACTTTTTGTGCAGAACCAGGTAGTAAAGCATTTATAAGAGTACTCTTACCTACCCCTGAGTTGCCGGCCAGTAGCACGCATTTATCAGACACGAGGTCCAATACTTTAGCTATACTTTCTTCCTCAAGAAAACTAAAACTATAGGTTTCATATCCTATAGAAGGGTAGAGGTCGAGGAGCACTTCACGATGATTATTGGCCTTTTTAGTATCTAGATCACTCTTATTTATAAGGATGGTCACTGGTATTTCATAGGCTTCTGAAGTAGCTAAAAATCGGTCTATAAAACCCATCGGAGTATGGGGCTTGGCAGGAGATACGATTAGAAAAGCTCGGTCAATGTTAGCGGCGATGATCTGAAACTGTTTGCTAAGCTTATTGCTACGGCGTACTATACAGTTATCTCGATCCAGTACTTCCCGTATGGAATACTCTTCTTCTACGAAATCCAGCAGTACGTGGTCTCCTACTACGACTGGATTTGTACTTTTAAGTTCTAAGGTTCTTATTTTTCCCCTTAGTCGGGCGTCTACTTGCTCACCGTTTACCAGGACCTTGTACCAGCTACCTGTGGATTTAGTTACTACGCCTTGCATTCGTATGGATTTAAAATACTTTAGATACTACTTCTTTGGTGCTTGATGAGAAACTCATAGTGTAGAAGTGAAGTGCAGGTACATTGGCTGCTTTGAGTTCTTTACACTGTTGTATACACCATTCTAATCCTATCTGTCTCGCTGCGGCGTCATCCTTTGCATCGTGCAATTCACTGGCTAAAGGCTCAGGGATATCCATATTAAAAATGCTTGGAAGAGCCCGTAGATGCGCTTTTTTGGTAATCGGTTTTATCCCAGGTATAATTGGCACGTTAATCCCCGCTTCTCTGCACATGTCTACATAGTCAAAGTATTTTTTATTGTCAAAAAACATTTGCGTAGTAATAAATTCTGCACCTGCATCTACTTTACGTTTGAGAAACTTGAGGTCACTCTGCATATTGGCAGCGTCTATATGTTTCTCAGGATAACCAGCGGCTCCTATACAGAAATTAGTTTCAGTCGCATTTTCTAATTCTTGGTCCTGATATACACCATTATTCATGTCACCTATTTGGCGTATAAGGTCCAGCGAGTTACCGTTCCCATTTTTTTCAGGAATAAAATTTCGTTCATTCTTAAGATTGTCACCACGCAGAGCGAGTACATTTTCTATACCTAAGAATGCGAGGTCAATAAGTGCATTTTCAGTCTCATCCTTGCTAAATCCACCACAGATAAGATGAGGCACAGCCTCTACTTGATACTTATTCATAATGGCAGCACATATAGCTACGGTGCCAGGTCTTTTCTTGGTGCTGATTTTATCATAACCGCCATCTTTTCGGGGGCGCTCTATATACTCTTCACGGTGATAGGTCACATCTACAAAAGAAGGTTTAAACTCCATGAGTGGGTCTATGGCATTGTAGAGTGAATCTATACTCTTACCTTTTAGTGGAGGTAAAACCTCAAAGGAGAAAAGTGTTTTATTGGGTTGGATGTATTCTGTTAGTTTCATTCCTAAAATTGTACGTTTAATAGTTTAGTTTCAGTCCCTCTTTTAATGGTAAGTGTAGTTTTATCACTTGGATTAAAGGTATTCAAGGCGTCGATATAATCTTGCAGATTTTGGATTTTATGTGGTCCAACGCTAAGTATAACATCTCCACTTAAGAGTCCTACTTTATTCCCTTTTTTATCATTATTAACGCCTGCTACTCTTAGTCCCACACCTTCATATACTTCGTCTAGCACGATACCTAAGGTAACTTTCAAATCTAACATCGTATTCCCATCTTTGGTTTTACTGTAGGCTACTTTACCTTGTTGGTCTAGTGTGCGCATAAGCTTCCAGATATAGCGCAACGCAAATGCTTCTCCTCCAGCATTTATAATAGACACGTCATCAGTAGACGTATGATAGTGCTGATGATGTCCAGTGGAAAAATGCACCGCAGGAATCCCGTTCACATAAAATGACATGTGGTCGGAAGGACCAATACCGCTTTCAGTAGTTTTTATTTTGGCAATTTTTCGTTTACAGATTTTAGTTTTGGCTATTGCTTTATTCCAAGTAGGAGATGTTCCAACACCATTTATTAGGAGGGTCTTATTACTAGTATCTAGGTGTCCTATCATGTCTAAGTTTACCATGTAGTTCACATCATACTTAGGATATAAATCACTAGTTATAAAATGCTTGGAACCAAGTTGCCCCTGTTCTTGTCCCGTAAAGGCGATAAATAGGTAGTTGTTATTCTTATACTTTCGCGGTTTACGTTTTATTTCTCTAGCTAATATAAAGAGACCTGCTACACCACTTGCATTATCATCGGCACCGTTATGTACTTCCATTGGATTTTCTTCCCAGGAGCCTCCCTTCCTACCTTTTCCTATATGGTCATGATGCGCACCTACGATTACAGTATTCTGAGCACCATGGTCTATGTAGCCGAGTACATTGTGCGCATTGGTGCTGAGAAGCAATATGTCGACAACTATTTCAGAAGCTGCGCTGGTGATTGTACTTAGATTTTTGGTGCTGTACACTACAGGTATAGCAGAATTTTCTACTGTCTTTACCAAGGTACCGGAAGGTGCTTTGGTGCTGTCTGAAGCATATAGGACAACTGCCACTGCTCCTTTAGATTTGGCATATTCTACCCTATATTCCAAGTCTTCCCAGCCAATGAATCTATTGTGCGGGTTGCTTCCTCCGGGTATCCCTATATTTATCATCACAGCTTTGCCTTGAAGCTCTTTGTCTTTGTAGTCATTGTGCTTTAGTCCATCATCTGAGATTCCATAACCGATATTGATAGTTTCACCTTTATACTGACCTCTATTAGTCGAAAGGCTAATTGGATAAAAATCGGTAAACAGGGCCATGGTATCATCTCCAAGGATTAGTGACGTGTTCTGCTTAGCCATGCGCATATTGGGTACTATCATAGGTTGATAGTATTCTTGTCTTCCTGCAGGAGCTAGGCCTATCGCTTCAAATTCTTTTGCAATGTACTCCGCTGCCATACGCTCACCTGCCGTAGCTGTATACCTGCCCTGCATACTATCACTTGCTAACGCAGAGATGTGATTTAGGACTTCTTTAGAGACTTTCTTATCCTTAAAGTGTGGTTTCTGAGCATATGAATTGACGGTTATAGCCAATACGATGAGTAGAATTACTTTTTTGGTGTTATGTAAAAATGATGCTTGCAATGGTTTTAATAATTACGATGAATACGAGTACAGCAAATATAATTTTGAGATACTTACTTGATGCCTTTTGGCCCACAGATACACCGAGAGGTGCAGCAAATAATAATCCTGCTACGAGTGGGAGGAATATGCTCGGGAGTAAGTAGCCCCAGTGCCATTCTATTATTTCTTGCGTTGGAGTGTAGGTCCCGTATAAAATAAGCATCGGTATCATCATAGTAGGGATTACTCCTATACTTATGGACGCTGCTTTTTTAATATCGAGTTTTAGGTATTGGGTAAATAGAGGTACCATAATGACTCCTCCGCCTAGTCCAGATAGTCCAGATATGAGTCCGGAAAGTGCTCCTGTGATAGGGTAGTGCCATGGTTTAATTTCCCTCGAGTTTGGTTTAAATACACTTTTGGAAGATGCGATCATGCGGTATAACATGAATGCAAGGAGGAATATAAAAAAGTAGCTAAATTTTGCTTTGTTGTACCAGGTCCCCGCCGCTATTAGATGAGAGATAAGCAGACTAGCAGGTATCGCAAGCGAGGCAGTAAGTAGAATCTCTCTAGGGTAAAAAGAGTTTAGTTTATATTGCTTGAACGTGCTTATAGCCCCAGCAAAGAATGTAGCCGCGAAGGAATTGGCAAGTATGTACTTTGCAAGTTCTTCGTCACCATAACCTAGTGATGCTAATGATGTACTCAGAATTGGGACGAAAATAATGCCACCACCCACACCGAGTAAGCCGCTTATAAAACCGCCGAGGATACCAAAGAAGAAGAGCGTCAGAATAAAAGAATAATCCATTAGTTTACTAAGAGTATGTCGTTGTACACTTTCTTGTCTCCTAAAATTTCAGTCACCTTAGCCCAGTCTTTATCGTCATCAAAGGCGATTTCCACTTTGCCGCGCTCAAAGTAGTACCGCTTGATGATTTCAAACTCAAGGAGTTCTTTGATTTCAGCTTTTTGATTCATTAAGTCAGTCTTTTTCGTATGGTCTATTGCTTCTTTAAGTTTAGTCAACTCAGGTTCTAGAAGTACGTAGTAGTTATCATCTTTCGCTTGCTTTTTTAGTCTTTCTAAATCACTCTCGGTACGTGTAGTGTAGGAGTATTCTTTGTCAGATAAGAATTGAGTGAAGTCTGAGTACAGGGCGTCATCCACATCAAAATCTAGGGGCTCTGCTGCCGTAGGGTGCTCACTTCTATACTTGTTCGCGTAGTCGAAGATTAGATTATTTCGGATCAAACTCTGTGCTAATTTGGAGAATTCAGGGAGTTCTATATTCTCATCAGGTTGTATTCCCTCGCCATCTGTCACGTCTCTTCCTCTTCGCGTTTTAAATGCTTTTTTTACACTATCTGCTACAGCTATCGCTTTGCCATTCACCTTATTACCGTAGTCAAGTCGTTGTATGAGTCTACCGCTTGGGATATAGTATTTTGCAGTAGTTATTTTCATACTCGTATTGTAGGTGAGTCGTTTGGTAGTCTGCACTAGACCTTTGCCAAAAGAGTTTCGGCCAACGAGTACAGCTCTATCAAGATCTTGTAACGCTCCAGACACGATTTCGCTAGCAGAAGCCGAATTTCCATTGATGAGTACTACCAGTGGTATTTCGGTATCTACAGGTGAGTTAAGGGTGTTGTACGTCCGGTTATCTTCTTCAAATTTTCCTCGAGTAATCACTATAGTCTCTCCTCGCGGCACAAACACATTTACAATATTAATGGCCTCGTGGAGAAGCCCTCCACCATTATTGCGTAAGTCAAGTACTATAGAGGTAGCACCTTTGCTTTTTAGCTCTATTACGGCATCTTGTACCTCTTTACCTGCATTTGGGGTGAAGCCTGTAAGTTGCAAGTAGCCTATATTATCCTCTATGATGCCGAGGTATGGCACGTTTTTAAGTTTTATATTTTCTCGTGTAATCGATTTTTCAAGTACTCCTTCTCCCAATCGTTCTATTTTGATGATGAATGTGGTCCCTACTTTCCCTTTCAGGTAATCTGTAAGCTCGTTGCTTTTTTTCCCTTTCATATCCTCTCCACTTACTTCTAGTATCTTGTCTCCAGGAAGCAGTCCTGCTTTTTGAGCGGGAAATCCTTCTACTGGGCTTTCTATGTATACATAGTCTCCTATTGTACGAATTGTAGAGCCTATACCCGCATAGGTCCCTGTGGTTTGGTAGCGGTAATCCTCTGCCTGAGCTTCACTGTAAAAGTTGGTATATGGGTCTAGAGAGCCTAACATGCCGTCTATAGCTGCTCGGACGAGTTCGCCTGGTTTTACGTCATCTACATAAGTTGTGTTTACTTCTTTGTATACTTCAGCAAAAATGTCAAGGTTTTTAGATATTTCGAAGTAGTCCTCTGCTTTGAAAGCCGAGAACCCAATCAGTGCGATAACAGATAAATAGATGTATTTTTTCACGTGTATAAAGTGTGTGTACAAATGTAACGTAATTACAGAGCTAGAAAATGTGTCAAGAGTTACTTCGTTTCCAAAATTCATTCTGAGGGGATAGTACTGCACTACTATATCGGTCATCATAGAGCCCGAATACACCTACATTTTTAATCCCGTCTAGTAGTCTAATATCGTAAATTTCTTGTATGTCTCCTTTAAAACTAAGTCGTGCTAATATAGCACCGTGATTTATATCAACGATGTGGATAGAAGCGAATTCAGCTTTAACACTATCGTCTAACTTACTGAAGGTGGTACTTTTTTCTCTTACTTTGGAGATGCCAATAAAAGCTAAATCATTGACAATGCTAAGACCACGAACAAGTCCATTCAATTTTACTACAGTTCGTTTCTCCATGGTTTCTCGGTTTATTTCTACGAGTTCTCCTTTTGCAGATTCAAGTAAAAATAACCTGTTGTTATATAGTCTCGGTGAGTGAGGCATGGATAGGTTATCAAGCAGTATTTTATTGGAAGGTATGTCCATGAGCATACCTCCAGTTTTTATATTGTCTCTCCAGGATTCTTTGGTATTTCCAGTGCCTAGCGCAGTTGCATATTTTAGTTCTCCATGTTCGAGTTCTAGGCCATTTAGATGACACCGGTCTTCTGGCGTGTTTTCTGTAATGAAAGGTGGTGACCAGATAGGGGTAAAGCTGAAATTTTCATCAAAGGAGCACACACAAGAGAAGCGTGTATTCACCGCTATTATTTGTTTATTTAAATACGCTAAATCATGCAGATCAAGGTCACCGGTATGGTAGGTCACACGAGGAAAGTACAGATTATATAAGTCTTTCCCATTCACCTTCATCCTTCGAGCAAGTTTTTGTGAATTAGCATAGAGGTGAAGTTCTTTCTTGGTAGCTATTGCGAGATTATCACCTTCTGCGATTACCCCCATAGGCTTTTCGTAGTTAATAGGGGTGATGTTTATCACGCCGTTTTCTTTAGTATTAATCAGTAATACTTTTCCTGCTTGGTATACGCTAATCGCTAAAGTGCTCCCTGTGCTATGTAGGAGAGATTCAAAACCTTCTGTGATGGTCAGTTTGTAGTCCATATGTAAGCAAAAAAAAAGTCGGTTGCCCGACTTTTTTCTGTTTTAGTTAATCTCTAGTTATAATTTTTCAAGTTCCCACTTATCGCGGTCCTCATCTTCAAACTCCAACTCTTCATTCGTAAGGCGGGTAACTTCCCATTCCGTTTTGTCACGATCCACTATTACTTCTATTTTTTCTTTACCATCTATCCATTCCCATTCTCCCTTGAAACTATTACTCTCAGAGTAGCCGTAGTAAGAGTAGGTTGCGTTCCATAATAGACCTCCATCTTTTTCAAATTCGAGAATGAACTCATTACCATCCCCTGTTACTTCTTGTCCATCAATAAATTGAACTTCCCATTCTCCTGTGAGTCTTGAGGTTTTTGTTCTTAAGCTGATGCTTGGTCCATCTTCGTACTTACAACTGGTTAGGTTGAAGATTACAACTGCTGTAGCTACCGCGGTAATACTTGCTTTTCTATTAAATTCCATGTTTTAGAGTGTAATTATAATTCAATAGTAAGTATTTTGATTAAAAAAAACTAATGAGCCAAACACTTTTGCTGAATTTGGTGAGCCTCCTGAATACTAAAAATGTAACTCATCTGCAGCTACGGTACGGGATCGTATCCGTGCTTTCCACTCCATGGGTGGCAGCTGAGAATCCTGCGTATGGCTAGATAAAGTCCTTTGATAGGTCCGTGTTTTTGAAGGGCTTCTACTGCATATGAACTGCAGGTAGGAGTGTATCTACATGTAGCGGGTAAAAACGGAGATATAATCTTTTGATAAATACGGATAGGTATCAAAAGTAGGAGTACAAATATGGCTTTTAATCCTTGTAAGAGTCGCACTATATCTTTTTAAGCTCTTCGAGCAATCGTGGTTCGAAACGTAAAAAATACTCATTGGTCTTAGGATTGACTCCTTGCACATAGCAGGTAATTTCGTCTCCGTCAGACAGATTCTGAATATATCTATTAAGCGGACTTATCAGATCTTCACCATACAGTTTAGGCCCTATACGCAGTATGCCATTGTATGCTTCATTCACGGTATAGGTAGTTTTGCCGCCTTCTTTATTTACTGTTACGTCTATGAACTCACCAACATATTGCTCTGGTTTTTGCTTATACCACTGCTTGTACTTTGTGGGACTGCACATGGTCAGTGTCTGATCGTTTTTGTGTTTGAGGTAAGTGAGTGTAAGTTCATCTCCTACTTTAGCCTCTCGGAATTCTTGGGCTTTCCAGAAGTCGTAGGTGCTTATTTCTCCAAGCTGAGACCCGTTTTTGAAACTAGAGTCTACTCCGGCTTCTACCACTAAGAACGTTTTATGCTTTTCCAATACGGTGCACTTATAGGATTGCCCCTTGGTGTATATTTTTTTAGAAAAGGAATTATAAGCCACAGACAAGGTTAGGCGCATAGTCTCTGTGTCACTTCCAAGTAGTTTCGCATCATAGACCTTGCCCATAAGCATAGGAGCTATGACGTCCCAGTACTCTGTGTTAGGATAGTTCCATGGCATCTGGTCAAAGTGGATGAAACTTTTTACGCCTTGGATTTTAGCCCTGAAACTTACGCTGTCTTTTTTGTAGATCTTAGCCCACAGCTTTTCGGTGTAATCTCCGCTTGTTATTTCGGTAAATGTATTTTGTAATCGCTCTAGATATTCGGACATGATGGTTTAGTCGTTGGATAAGAGTTTAATAAATTCATCAAAGCACGAAATTATTTTTTTTTCTAAGTCTTCGTGAGATGGGTGTGTTTTTCCTAAGAAAAGTATACCTATAGCATATTTATCGTCCGTACCTACAGCGGCGTAGATGCGATGCTTTTGTCTACGGTATATATCAGTAATTTGGCGCTTAATTCTATTTCGATCTACGGCTTTTTTAAACTTCCGTTTCCCTACAGATACCATTAGTTGACAAGGATATGGAGTCTCTAGCTCCGTCTTGTAATAGGCTAATAGCACCGGAGAACGGTATATACTTTTTCCTTTTTTTTGGAAAATAGAATCTATAGAAGCCTTGTGAGAAAGCTTTTCTAATTTGTGAAAAGTGTGTGAAATCCCCATAGATCAATTATGGGTAAGAGCAGCAATTACTTTTTGTGACGTGGTTCGTCAGAAACGGTAAGCTTCTTACGCCCTTTTTTACGACGTGCAGCTAGTACTTTTCTACCGTTTTTGCTGGCCATTCTCTCTCTGAAACCGTGTTTGTTTCTTCTTTTTCTTCTGCTCGGTTGGAATGTTCTCTTACTCATCGTTATATCTCTTTATGCTTGTTAGCGTATTTTTCTAAAAGGCTTGCAAAAGTAGTATTTTTCACAAACAATACCATCGTCATTATTCATTTTATAAAATTTTCTTAGCCTCTGCCATTTCTGCGATCTCTTTTTCTCCTACAGCAGGATAGTTTAGCGCTATATTTTTTAAAGTGTCCGCTACTATATTTGCTACCATTGATTACATAATAGCCTTATTATCAGCAGGTATTATATACCATGGAGCATTTACATTAGCCGTATTTTGGATGGCATCTTGGTAGGCATTCATATACTTGGGCCACAATGCGCGCTCTTTCATATCACCAAAATTAAACTTCCAGTTCTTCTTTTTTTCTTCTATTCTAGCTTTAAAACGTGCTTTTTGCTCGTCGCGACCTACATTCAAAAAGAATTTGAGAATAATTGTGCCATTTTTAATGAGATGGTTTTCCCAGTTACGGATACTCTCGTACCTGTCCAAATGTGATGACCTACCCAAACCCTTCCACAGGCATCTTTACCATAGATACTAATGGTGTAGTCATTCATGCTATCCAACTGCAAGACATTACCGGTAAATCTATAACAGAGCTAAAATGGAAAATGGAATCAAATTGTGTTACTATAGATATTTCGGACAAGCCATCGGGCATTTACTTTTTAAGATTGATAAGTGATGGACATGCGGGAACTAAGCGTATTGTGGTGGCTCGATAGACATAGATTTATTTCTCGTGTAACCTATTCTGCTCCTTTCACGTAGAGTGAATATGAGAATCACCGGAATACTTATAATGCTTTGTTTAGCATATGCAGTACACGCACAAACCAATAAGTACCTGGTAATCAAACACCGAGACAAGCAAAAAGAAGTGGTAATAGCTCAGGGAGAGTTTGTTGTGGTAAAAACGTTTAAAGGAGAAAAAATACGCGGTACTATGGAAGTGCTTAGTGAGACACTTATCCGTGTAAAACATAAGGTAGTACCACTTACTAATGTAGAACGCATCGGTAGAAGAGATCCTTGGATGTTTAGGATAGCCTCTGTGCTCGTAAGTACAGGAATGAACATCTCACTCTTTGGGCTCAGTGATAACCTGCGAAAAGGCTGGGATATCCCTAGCGAAAATTATAAAGCAGGCTTGCCCATGCTGGCAGTCGGTATTCCGCTAATGGCTCTTACGTACAAGCGTACAAGCAAGAAATGGACGTATGAGGGTGCTATGTGCAGCTGGTGATTACTACCTCGCCATCAATGCTTCAATCTCCTCGACCTCTATCGGCATTCCGGCTTCGTCCATCATATCCACAGGGCCATTCTCGGTGATTAAGATTTGGTTTTCTATTCGCACTCCAATTCCTTCTTCTGCTATGTAGATGCCTGGCTCACAGCTAAATACCATTCCCGCAGTCATTGGCTCGTAGCGCATACCACTATCGTGTACGTCTATACCAAGGAAGTGACTAGTACCGTGCATAAAGTACTTTTTCACCGCAGGCCATGCTGGATCTTGATTTTTTACTTCTTCTTGCGTGAGCAGTCCAAGGCCGATGAGTTCTTCAGTCATTAGTGCTTCTACTTCTTTTTGGTATTCCATCAGCATAGTGCCCGGTACTAATTTAGCACGAGCAGCTTTCATTACTCTAAGGGTCGCATTGTACACGTCCTTTTGGCGTGGGGAGAATTTACCATTGGCAGGTACACATCTGGTCATATCACTGGCATAGTTGGCGTAGTCCACACCGCAGTCTACCAAGATAAGGTCTCCGTCTTTTACTTGGTCCTTGTTTTCCACGTAATGCAGCGTGCAGGCATTCTTACCTGAAGCTACGATAGGCTCAAAACTGAAACCATTCGCTCTATTGCTTAAGAAGGTGTGTGCTAAGTTGGCTTCTATCTCGTATTCACCCATTCCTGGTTTAGTAGTCTCTAGTACACGAAGTAGGCCTTTTTTAGATATCTGTACAGCTTCACGCATTACTTCAAGCTCTAGCGCTGTTTTAGTGCCACGCAGTCTGTTTAGTATTTTACCTGCACGCTTATAGGTATGCATCGGGTAGAGGTCCATCATTTCCTTGGCAAAGTCTATTGCTTTAGTAGGAGATTTAGGATTGAATCTGTCGTTTTCGTTTAACGGGAGGTATACATTATCCGCTAGGTTAATCACTTGACGCAGTTGCTGCATATAGTCGTTATTCCAGAAGACATTTTCGATTCCGCTAGTTGCAGTAGCATCCTCTTTAGGGTATTTGTATCCTTCCCATACCGCTATTTTATCATTGGTTTCCACCAAGAAAAGACACTCTCTATATTCAGGAATAGGACAATCTGGATAAAGAACCAACACACTCTCTTCTTGATCTATACCACTCGCCCAAAATATATCCGAGTTTTGTTTGAATTTATATACTGCATCACCATTCCAACTGTATTGGTAATTGCTATGGAATATAGCGATACTATTCGGCTCCATATCGGCCACAAAACGTTTTCTATTTTCTATAAAAATCTCTTTGTTTAATCTTGGGTACTTCATTACGGGCAAAGCTAAGGATTTGCGGTGAGTAGTGAAGAGTATGGAGTGAAAAGTTCATTATTCTCTAGAACCAAAAGAGTCAATGATAATTTCAAGATTTTTGTCTTCGGTCTTTAGTGCTAATTTGATCCAAGCGTATGCATAAGAATCCTCTTTCTTTATTTTGATACCAATAAACTTATAATCTTCATTACCCCAGCAATTTCCTGAACCGTTGGATCCATCAGCAGTGAAGGCGAATCCATATGTACTTTTTGATTTTTGTTTGAAATAGGATTGACTACCAATGTCACTGCCTTTAGTTAAAGAAAATGGAGAGAGACTATCTCTATTCCACGGAGGATTGCATTCAGTTACCACGATTTCATTACTATCTAATAGCGTTATATGTGTATTCATCCCCCAAGTATTTTCATCGCTACCACCCCCCCAATGCATAGAAAATTTATGTCGTCTTTTCCGTCATTATCAAGGTCGTAGCTTCTGCTATCACTAAAAACTTGTGAAGTTAAAAGTACTTCAATTCCTATAGTATCATTTACTGTTTTGCTATAAGCATTTAGAGTGCTTCCTGCTTCTATATAGCTGAAAGGGTTAGATTCAGCTTTAGGAATATCATCTGGGCTAGAACAGGCGTTTATGATTATGGAAAGGAGAAATATTGAAAGGGTTTGCATTCTAGTCATATGATAAAAGTATAGAATGTTTGTGAATGTTATTCGGTTATAAACCTTTTACCTTTCTTCTTTTAGCCTTTGACCCATTTGCCTACCTTCGCAACGTAACGATTATCATATGGCAAAAACAACACAAGAACTATTAACGGACTTAGGCATTAAGGCAAAAAATGAGAGTATATGCACAGGTAGGCAGTGGATTACTTCACTGGGCACTGAGACCAAAGAGGTTTTTACTCCGGTGACAGGAGAGAAACTAGGAGAAGCAGTGTATGCAAGCCACAGCGAGTACGAACATGTGGTAAAAATGGCGCAAGAAGCAGCTACTTATTGGAAAAAAGTGCCTGCTCCTCAACGTGGAGAAATAGTGCGTCAGTACGGAGAAAAACTACGCCAACGAAAAAATGATCTCGGTAAGCTAGTAAGTCTAGAAATGGGTAAAAGCTACCAAGAGGGATTAGGCGAGGTGCAGGAGATGATAGATATCTGTGATTTTGCTGTAGGACTTAGTCGTCAGCTATACGGACTGACTATGCACAGTGAGCGCCCAGAGCATAGAATGTATGAGCAGTGGCATCCTATTGGTTTAGTAGGTGTGATATCTGCTTTTAATTTTCCCGTGGCAGTATGGGCGTGGAACAGTATGATAGCTGCAGTATGTGGTGATGTTACGATATGGAAACCAAGTGAAAAAACTCCGCTCACAGCAGTTGCTTGTCATAATCTAATGCAGGAAGTAATTATAGAAAATGACCTTCCAGAAGGACTCTTTAACCTAGTAATAGGGGACTATAAGATAGGAGAGGCGATGGCTAAGGATAAGCGTGTTCCTCTGATAAGTGCTACAGGAAGCACCCGCATGGGACGCAGAGTAAGTCAAGTGGTAGGAGCTCGTTTGGGCAAGTCTTTGCTTGAGCTTGGAGGGAACAATGCGATGATTATTAGTAAAAAGGCAAACTTTGATAATGCATTAGTAGCAGCTGTATTTGGTGCAGTAGGTACCGCCGGTCAGCGGTGTACAAGTACCCGCAGAATCTTAATCCAAGAGACGGTTTTTGAAGACTTTAAGAAGAAGATGGTGAACGCCTATGGACAGCTTAGAATAGGTGACCCACTCAACGAAAAGAACCACGTAGGGCCATTGATCGATAAAGATGCAGTAGCGGCTTTTGAACGTGCAGTGCGTGCAGTAGAAGAAGAAGGCGGACAAATACTTGTTGGTGGCGAGGTGTTAAGCGGCAAAGGATATGAGAGCGGTTGCTACGTAAGACCTTGTATCGCTGAAGCACGCAATCATTTTGACATCGTACAGGAAGAGACTTTTGCTCCTATTGTATACCTGATTCCATATAAGACATTGGACGAAGCTATTCTTATGCAAAATGATGTGAAGCAAGGATTGAGTTCTGCTATATTCACAGATAGTCTGCAGGAAGCAGAAGCATTTCTTAGTGCTTTAGGCAGTGACTGTGGTATCGCTAATGTAAATATAGGAACCAGTGGTGCTGAGATAGGTGGAGCCTTTGGTGGAGAGAAAGAAACAGGCGGAGGCCGTGAGAGCGGTTCTGATGCATGGAAAGTCTACATGCGCAGACAAACTACGACGATAAATTATGGTAAAAGTTTGCCGTTAGCTCAAGGAATTAAGTTTGACTTGTAACTATATGGCGTAATTGATTTACTATAAAAAGCCCGATAATCGAAAGATTATCGGGCTTTTTTGATTTCTTGTAAATACGGTTTGTCGGCAGTTCTTATAAGATGTCCCAGTACTGGTAGAGCTTATTGAGTAATAGATTTTCTTGATCGTCTATTTTGTCATCTGCTTTTATAAGTTTAATGGCAAAGTCTATGAGTTCTAGTCGCTCTTTCTCGGTAGAGTCAGCATAGAAATCTTCGGCACATTTCTGAAGTAAAATAGGGTAATCATCTTCTGATGTAGTGCTGAGTTCTTCGGTGGCAGATTCTAGATTGCCTCCGAATGGAAAATTTCGACTCACGTAGTCAATGATTACTTTTCCTTCACTTGCATCAAAAACTCCATCTACTTCAGCGAGGATATTTAGGATTTGAAATCCGGCTATGTCTTTATTTTTTCTGCTCATGGTAGCGTTTTGTGTATGCAAGTTTATCTATTTTTGATGCGAAATGAAAAAAATAGTTATGCTATGGGTCTTATTGGGGTGCAGCGCGTCACTATTTGCTCAGGGATTTGGAGCATCGTTACTTGCTGGAGCTAACTTCAGTCAGGTGGATGGAGATCAATTAGGTGGGTATAATAAGTTAGGCGCTAATCTAGGAATTCAGATAGATAGGAATATCAAAGATGATTGGGATGCAGCTTTTGAGATACGCTTTAGTATGAAAGGGGCCAAGAAAGTCATAGATCCAGAAGCACCACCTGCGTTTACCTTAAAGCTCAGTTATCATTACATAGAGGTGCCACTACTCATAAAATATACGCACTATGAGCGCTTTACACCGTACGGAGGAGTATCGCTTGGTGTTAATGTCTTTAACCAGCGAGATGAGAATACAATAATTACCAAAGAGGAAAAACTCAACCCTACGGAGGTTGGTTTTCATTTGGGAGCTACGTATCACCTTACAGATAAAATCGGTTTGGATCTGCGACACTCGTACTCGCTGCTTTCCGTTAGAGACTTTCCTATTGTGGTCAATAGTCCCACAGTTTTTGGCAGGGCAGGGTGGTTTAATAGACTGTTTACCGCCGGAATAGTCTATCGGTTAGATAAGTAGGATTGAATTATATAGGGTCCAAATACCGTCTGCTTCCTTTTTTAGAGAAGTCCATTCAAGAATATATACGTGGTCCTATTTCGGATAAAGTGTTCTGTGATCTTTTTGCAGGGACAGGTGCTGTAGGTCGATATTTTAAGACTAAAGCGAAATCTATCATTGCCAATGACTTGGAATATTACAGCTATGTACTCAACCGCAATTATATTGGGAACCACAAAAAAACTGATGCATCCAAGTGGCTAGAAGAACTACATGTACTGGAAGGTGAAGAAGGGTTTATTTACGGAAATTACTGCCGCGGTGGTCACGGTGACCGCAATTATTTTAAGGACGATAATGGAAAGCGTATAGATGCCATGCGCAGGCAAATAGAAGCTTGGAAAGAGGCTGGAGATATAGAAGAAGATATCTATTATTATCTGTTAGCGACCTTACTGGAGAGTGCAGATAAAGTAGCTAATACTGCATCTGTGTATGGTGCCTACCTCAAGCATATTAAGAAAACAGCTTCAGCAGATTTAAAGATACTACCTGCTGAATTTGAGGTTACTTCGGCTAGCCATCAGGTATATCAACGGGATGTAAATGAGCTCGTAAAAACGATCAAAGGTGATATCCTGTATCTAGATCCTCCATACAATGCACGGCAATATGGGAGCAATTACCATATCCTGAATACAATTGCTGCCTACGAGGACTTTGAACCGAAAGGGGTGACAGGTCTCCCAGCGTATAATCGGTCTGCGTACTGCAGTAAGTCATCAGTAAAAGAAAGTTTTGAAGAACTCATCCATGATGCAGAGTTTACGTATGTATTCTTGAGTTATAACAACGAGGGCCTGCTGACCCATCAAGAGATCACAGAAATCTTAGCGAAGTATGGCAGAGTGGAGCTTAAAACACAAGCATACCAACGCTTCAAAGCAGATAAGACGGAGAATAGGAATCACGTAGCTACTGAGACCCTCGAGTACTTGTTCTGTTTGGAGAAAAGCTAATGGATCACGCCATTCATCATTTCCCAGATATCATTGAGATATAGCAAGGGGACTAATGCATTATCTGGACTCTTGCCCATGCGGATGATTACTAGTCCAGTGGACGGAGAGATACTTACATACTGGCCATTTTTACCCATAGCGGAATATACATCTGCAGGAGCGTCTGGAAGGAACATCCCAGGGAATTCTATCTGAGATTGTGGGATATGGTAAGATTCGCTTCCATTCAGCCACCAGAGGTATCCGTACGCTTTATTGATTTCTTGAGACTTGGTAATAGCTGCATGTACAAACTCTTGGTTGAGCAATTGCTCGCCGTCCCAGTTTCCTTGGTTCTGCATCAAGAGACCAAAGCGAGCGGCAGATCTAGCTGTACTAAGATAGAGGTGAAGTACTCCACTCCACTGCCAGTATCCGGTCATACCTATCTTATCTTGCAGTACGCTATTGAAGTAAGTATTGTAGTCCTGATTAGTGGCATTTTCTACTACTTTTTCCAGCAGGGTGTATGGAGCGTTGTGGTAGGCCCATCGGGTGCCGGCATCGGCTTTGTAGACTAGGCTGGAAGCGGAGGTGTCATCCGCTCTTACGTCATCTAGTCCAGACGTCATCGTCAGCTGGTGCCAAACGGTAATTTTGTCTTGCTGTTCCTGGGTTAGGCTGGTCCAGTTTTCACCCAGGTAGTCAGAAGTCTTGTCGGTTAGTTTGAGGTGCCCATCTTCTTCCGCCTTACCTACTGTAAATGCGGTGAGGGTTTTAGCGGCGGATGCCCAGTACCAGTTTTTAGACGCATCAAAATCAGCATTTCCTAAGAGGGTCTTGCCCCAGTATTTTTCCAGTACAATCTTGCCGTCCTTGTGTACGATGAAAGCCCGCGTATCATTGTTTTGTAAGTTCGTATAGAGCAGGTCAATATTCTCTTGGGTCCATCCTAATGTGGCAGGGTCTGTGGTTTCCCACTCGCCTGAGATGGGAGGAAAGTAGAAAGTGTTGGACGTCGGTTTCTCCTCAGAAACGGGTAAAGTATGCTGATCTTTACATGCACCGAGCATCCACGTGATTAGGACGATTGCTAGTGTATGGGTACAAGATCGCTTCTTCACTTTAATAGAAAACGATCACGGATTCTTATATCCTGATTTTATATGTAAATCTCTCTGAGGGAATGGAATCTGAATGTTGTGCTCACGGAAGACGTCATCTATCATAAAGCGTAATTCACTTTTGACTTGTTCGATAACAAAAAGTTGATTGGTCCAAAATATCAATTCAAAATCTAGACTGGATTCGCCAAAATCTTTAAACAGAATAAGTGGAGCAGGATTTGTAATTACCTTGCTGTGTTTCCAAGCGGTTTCTGATAGCAGTTTTTCTACTAGTTTTACATCACTGCCATAGGCTACTCCTACTTTTATACTAAAACGCGTTGCGGTATCATTGGAACTCCAGTTGATCAGGTTTTCACTCACCAGCTTATGGTTGGGTATAATCATGGCGATACCGTCTCTTGTTTCTACTATAGAGGTCCGCAGTCCTATTTCCGTCACACGAGCTACGATGGTATCTACTTCTACCACATCATTTACACGTATGGAGGGTTCTACTAGGAGAATAACTCCAGAGACAATGTCATTGGCGACTTGTTGGAGACCCAGACCTATACCAATAAGCAGGGGGGTAAGTGCTAAGAAACCGGTCCAGTTTACATTCAAAGCGAGTAGGGCGATTATCGCAAAAAGGATGATGTATAAGTACTTCGATATCCGAATAATGGCAAACTCCCGTCCAGTATCCAGTCGACCTGCTTGTACAGCTTTGCGAGCAAGTTTTTTGGTCCATCGGTAGGTAAACCAGATTACGACTGCAGCACCTATAATGTACAGCAGACTTCCCACAGTCACTGCGGCGTTATCGCTAATTTTCCAGAGTTCCGCTCCGAGTACGTCTTTTAGCTTCATTCGTTTAAGGCCTTTTGATTGTAAACTAAGGCAAAGTAATCATTTCCCAAGTTCAGATAGCCATATTCGTAGCAGAAATAGTAGGTTTTTTCTGCTTTGGTCGTATAGGTATTCGTGAAGTATTCAAAGCTGAAGCCGAGTTTAGTCAATTCTTTTTTAGGAACTTTGATAGATTTATCTTGTGGGCACAGTGCTTCTAGGATATTTCTATTTTTTTTAATGATTCGGTTTACTTGGCGTATGTAATTATTGGAAATGCTGTTATGTGTATTGTTATACTCATTGCGGCATTGGTTATCGCAGAACTTCTTATCTGCTCTGCCTATTAACTCCTTCCCACAATGCAAGCATTCCTTTGGCTCCATCTAGCAAAGGTATAGCAAAATGTGTCCATTAAACAAACAGGTTGAGTTGAGTAGAGGGAGCAGATTGGTATACAGCGGTGTTTAGCGGTTTTGGTTTTAGGGCTAATCCGTTTTTTTTCTTAGCTAATCTTACCTGCTCATTAATGGATACTGCCATGGTGCCTACCCCTCTCACGCGTTCACCAAAAGTGCTATTTCCAAGCTTACCACCTTGGGTTGTTGAGATTAGATTCATCACCCGTGTAGCTTTTAGGGGGAAGGTTTTTTGTATCCAATCTTCGAAGAGTAGTGCGATAGCTCCATTTAGCCGTACCATGGTATGGCCTAGTGATTTAGCCCCAGCTTTACTCACGGCTTCGCAGATATCAAAGATTTCGTCACTGTTAAGTCCGGGAATGATAGGTGCTAGCATTACGTGCACGGGGATATTATGAGCACTCAGTTTCTCAATAGTCTTTAGTCTTTTATGAGTACTAGAGGTGCGTGGCTCCATAGTTCTGCGAAGCTCTTCGTCCAGTGTGGTGATAGAGACGTGTACTTGCACTAGGTTCTTAGCGGCTAGCTTTTCTAAGATATCTATATCTCTACATACCAATGCATTTTTAGTGATAATACCTACAGGCTGATTGTGATCTAGGCATACCTGAAGTAGTTTGCGTGTAATTTCAAATTTTTGCTCAGCGGGTTGGTAGCAATCTGTATTGCCACTGAGCATAATAGGCTGACCAGTCCATGAGCGGCTTTTTAGTTTTTTGATGAGTAGCTCAGGAGCATTTTCTTTGATGAGTATATTTTTTTCAAAGTCTGTGCCTTCACTATATCCCCAGTACTCGTGTGTGATACGAGCGTAGCAGTAGACGCATCCATGCTCACACCCTTGGTAAGGATTCATACTCCAGTCAGATGGGGTGTCTGGACTATCTACTTTATTGACTAAGGTCTTAGGATATATCGTAGTGTATGAAGTTTGGTTGGTATTGGTGAAGAATTCTTCATCGAAATAAGAGCCGTCCCAAAAGTCCTCTCTGTTCAGCTTATCGAAGGAATTAGGTGTGTTTACCAATGCGCCACGCCCTTTTACATTTTTCGGTATGATAATAGTATTATCCAAATCGTTGATTACAGTATAGACTAAATATGTGGAACGTGCAAGTTTTTCTCAACCATCCCAGCTCTGTTTAAGCTAGGCTGCGGAAACTTGGCCGTGAATTCGTGGGAGACGCTTTGGTAACGATAGAAGTCAGTAACTCTGTAATGCGTAGAACGAAAGCCGCTTAGACGCTCCAGGGAATTGGTTCTTCGCTCATTTGGCCATTGGTTTAGTGGTCGTTTTAACAGTACCTTGGTCAGATTGTGCTCGGTTTCCCAGGTGGTTATTCCCATACATCCGACTTTTTGTATAGGTTCAAGGCAGATATATGGGCCATAATGGTCTAGACAGCAATGCATTGGACTGCAAATAGATCATAGATGCACAATTGTGGAATTATGCCTTTTTTCTTTTAGAGTTCAGCAAACCATTTCATTGGCACTTTTGCGGACACTAAAAGGTAAGTACGTATTCCATAGCTCAAAGGCGCAAGTGGTGCGATTATAGAACTGTCCAATTGGTTAATGTAATACAAGCGGACTAATAATTTGTGTGTTATTTTTTTTTAATATGATTAATCCAATTTACCTAAAAAGAGGGCTTTTAGCCGTATTCAGTTTCACTTTAATGTTTGCCTTCTTGGGTGGGTATACAGAGGAGCTCCTAAACTTAAAAGGAGCATTAATAAAGTTAAT
>ERZ807291.3939-NODE-3939-length-20314-cov-18.878128_pt1 | contig 20314 bp, 25 predicted proteins | sample MGYA00521257_ERZ807291 | MGnify/ENA primary metagenome ERZ807291 (study PRJEB31413, sample SAMN03169783) | marine metagenome | biome: Marine; feature: Water; material: Subsurface seawater | place: North Sea | collected 2011-04-28 | depth 1 m m ... | reverse complement strand
GATCCGCAATTAATGTTGGGTTTTGTGGTTTTCCGCCTGCTCCGCCGTTAGCAGAATTAATTTTTAATTTTAAATTTAAATATTTATTTTTGTATTTTTCATATTTTGATTTGTAAATATCCATTTATAATAATAATAATATTTTTTTTTATTATAAATTAATCTATAGTCATAAATTCAAACGTACCTGATACTAAATCTTTAGGATAAATATGCTGGTATATTTGATCTTAAATAGTCATTTGTGGGATGCTCCCATAACCAATCAGGAGCTAATCCTTCATCTATATAAGTTAGACTGAACATATCCTTCATATCTTTAACCTTGCTTACATTCCATTTGCTCAAATCAGCTTTAAAGGATCTGGCATCTTCGAACATCGATGACATATCAGTTACACTGCTCACATTCCATGAGCTCAAATCAGATTTGAAGGATCTGGCTGAATAGAACATTCCATTCATAGCAGTCACGTTGCTCACATCCCATTTACTCAAATCAGATTTGAAGGATATGGCTGAATGGAACATTGCTGTCATATACTTCACGTTGCTCACATCCCATTTGCTCAAATCAGAATTGAAGGATCTGGCATCCAAGAACATGCTTGACATATTAGTCACGTTGCTCACATCCCATTTGCTCAAATCAGATGTGAAGTATCTGGCATGCTTGAACAAATTACACATATTAGTGACTTTAGATGTATTCCAATCTTTAATATCACCATATCTTTCTTTTGCTTGTTCTTCTTTAGTTATCCATTCACGAACTGCATTATGAATATCAGCATCAGTTCTTTGAAGTTTTTCCATATATTTAAAAAATATGATACAATATTTTTGTTTTACCTTTTGTGTTTCATTCGGTACCTTTAAAATAGGGCAGAATCTACCATATTTAACTATATCTTCTTGAGTTACAGTTACATTTTCATAGAGTATACCTTTGTCTTCTAATACTTTTCCCCAATTAATACCCATACATATTTTAGAATCAGCTATACATGTATTATAAATTTCATCTATAGTCATAAATTCAAACGTACCTGATACTAAATCTTTAGGGAAGTATTTCTGATCCGCAATTAATGTTGGGTTTTGTGGTTTTCCGCCTGCTCCGCCGTTAGCAGAATAAATATTTAATTTTAAATTTAAATATTTTTTTTTGTATTTTTCATATTTAGTTTTATAACTATTCATATAATAGTTATTAGAAATTATATAAAATAATTATTTAATCTTCATAACTTTTGGCAACACATTGATAAACCTTTTTCTTGAAATCATTATATTTTTCTCTCCACATCACAGCTGCGTCAATATTAGCAGGTGATTCATCATTTGGATCTGAAAGCATTGATATTATACTCAATACGACACTTGAAACACCATGAATTGGATTCCATCTTTCAGCTGCTGATTCATATCCCCATTGGTCTTCACCTTCATGTAAAATAGAAATACATACTTTACCGTCAGTATGAATATTTGGATGATAAATATCGGAAATAAATTTTAGCTGTGGAGGTTTATTAGGATACTCTTGCGGAAATTCCATTTCCGTTTTAAACATACCTCCTTCATAAGGTGTATCGGATGGACCAAAAATAATAACATCCCATTTATAGATGTTATCTTCCTTCAATGCTACTGAAAATTCATCATATGGCTTTGAAGTCAGTTCTCTGTATTCTTTTTGTAATCTCTTAATAGCAGACATCGATTAATTTGTAATTTTTATAAATGAATATAGAAATAATAGATAATAAATATCAATTTTTTTATAAAAAAAGCATATCTAAATTTACATATTAATTATCCATACCAAATAAAGGATCAAATTTGATATTATCAGACCTGACACTATATCATGTAAATAATGTAATCCTCTTATTGTCTTAATAAATCCTAAAATTGAAACAATAGTATAAACTATTATTTTAGTAAACCAATAATTTTCAGTAACTAAGTTCAATACTAATGTATAGAAAACCAAACTATTTTGAATACTATTAGAAGGGAATGAATAAGACTTGGATTTATCTTTCTTAATAGTAATCTTTTGTATTTTGTGATCTTCTAAATATGGTCTTTGAATCTTAAAAAAATTCTTAATTTGAAAATTTATAAATTTAGAAAAGTAAATAACAGTAAATACTTTTGACAGATTATAAAACATCAATAAGACTATTTTTATACTGAAATCATTCAAAGTTAAATTCTGAATTAAATTAATAATCATAGCGTAAATTATTAATTTATTTTGATGGTCATTGTTTGTAAAAATTTTACCCAACTTAATCAAGTTTACATTATCCTCTGGACTACCAAATAATCTTTGAATCATAATAATAAACTGAATTTCATAATCTAATATATTACTGATTATACTCATCTTTTCTCAAATAATTGTAATTTTTTTCTAATAAGAATAGAATCACTTATAAATAATTTATCAATTTTTTGAAAAATTAAAATATATAATTAAATTATATGGATAATTTAGGAATTTGGCAAAAATTACCTAATAAATTATTTGCTGTTGGAGATATTCACGGTGACTTTAATATATTGGAACATGTTTTAATTGATTTAGCTGAAGTATGTAAACTTAATAAAAATAATGAATTAGAATGGATTGATGGAGCGGATTCTTGGATAATATTTTGTGGTGATTTAATTGACCGATTAAGAAAAAGAACAGGAACAAACATTACTGTTGATGATGAAAATAGCGATAAAAAAATAATATTAAAATTAATTAATTTAAATAAAGAAGCAGAAAAATCTAATGGTAAAATTATTGTATTATTAGGTAATCATGAATTATTAAACTTTGAACATGCTTTTGATTATGTAAGTCAAGAAGGTAGCTATCAAGGTAGAAAGAAAGATTTTACTAGAGGCAGTGATTTTTCTGAAATTATCGCAGAAAATACTTTTTTAACAGCCAAAATAGGAAATTGGGTTTTTGTTCATGGTGGATTTTGTCCCGATGCTTTCAAAAATAATGATTATCTTAAAAAAAACCCAATTCATAAATTAAATTATATTACTAGAAAATTTTTAGTTGATAAATATTATTTTAAAAATAGTAGTAATACTAATCAAGAAAAACATCAAATGAGAATAATTTTAGATGCATTGTATGGTATTGATGAAGAAAAAAGTCCATTGAATTGTAGACATTACGGATTCAACATTGATAATCAAGAGTCTTGTGAAAGCGAAGTTGTTTCTAAAGTATTTAAATATATTTTTAATGATAATTCAAATGGTAAAATGGTGATATCTCATACACCACAATTTATTTACAATATGAATATTAATAGATCTTGTGGAGGCAAAGTATGGAGATTAGATACTGGTATGTCTAGAGGTTTTGACGAACATTACAAATTTATTACTGATATGATAAAAAAAACTGGAATAAAAATTATTAAACAATTAAATGCTTTAATAAAACATGATAAATATAGATATATTTCAATATTAGAAATTTCAGATTCTTGTGAAAAAATAGTAACTCAACATAAATTTGCAAGAGATACAATTAATGAAAAAAGAATTAAACATAGTGAAGCAATTTTTACAAAATATAGACTAATACAGTTGATTAAAAGTATTGAATCGAATGAACTAAAATTAAATACTGAAGTTGAAAATCAAAAAGAAGAAATAATTCTAAATATACAAGATATGATTAAATATTTGGATGATAATAATACTACATTCATTAAAGATAAAAAAAATGTTTGTTTAATCGATTATGATTAAATTATTTTAATCTGACATTATTAAATCCTTAACATCTATAATTTCAGTAACTCTTTTAGTTATAGACTCCGGAATATAATTGAAATCAATTAACTTTTGATTAATAATATATTGATCTCTAAGTTCTGGATTTTCTTTCAAGTATGTTTCTAATTCTTTCTCATTTTCTAGTAATTCTTTTCTTTTTTGTAAACTTAATACTTTTCTATTTTTTATTAAAATAGTTGGAATATTATCACTACAGTCTCCTTTTAATATCTTTTGATACAATAGTTGTTGACTTTCTTTTTGAGTCATTTCTCTAAATTTTTTCTTTTTAAAATCAATGATTTTTATATTCTTATTTAGCAATTGAGTAAAATCATCATCTCCACTAATAATGGTAATATCTATGTTTTTATTCATTTTTATTAATTCTTTACTTATTATAGCTATTAAATCATCTGCTTCTAATTTATTAAGTTTGAACATAAATGATGGATATTTTTTTTCTTTTATAATTTTTGGAATTAATTTTTTGTAAGTATATTTAAAAACAGTTTTAAAATTATTTTTCTTACTCAGATCTACTCTTCCTTCTTTATATTCTGGATATATTTTTTTCCTCCATAAAGTTCCTCTTTGACTATCACAACAAAATACTAATAAAGATTCTTTCATTGTTTTCATCTTAATAATTTTTTCAATTGATTCTAAAAACATCTTGTTATACATTTGTGTAAAAACCTTATTATTTGCCCAATCATAATTTTTTATTTCCTGAGTTTTCTTATAATCATCTTTGTGAGCAAATTGGTACCACCTGAGTACAGCAAAGAATCTGTAAAAAGCCATATAGGATGTATCTACTAATATTACTTTTTTCATATTATTACTAGATAATTCTGTTTTATATTTAAGTAACCTTAATTATTTTCAATTATTTGCAAAATCTTTTATTAAATTATTTATTCTTTCAGGACTCATTTCAGTTAAATTAATTGACGGAGAATAAAGCTTTTCTAAATCTGTTTCATTCATTTTAGATAATATCTTTTTTATATAACAAATATCTATTTCATCATTATCTTTTTTAATAGAAGTTATATAATTTGAAACAATCCCTGTAATAAATGCAGTCATAAAAGAACTACCAGATTTTATGTTAAAACTTTTATAATTTGTGTTTACTACAAAATTTAATTTATTATAAATAATATCAGCATAATTTGGTTTATGTTTTTTATATTCAACAACAGAAATTACTTCTTTAAAATCAGCTGGATAAAAACCCATTTCTAGGTTTTTTTTTGATGCAATTACAATAATATTATTTTGATGAAGTTTAATGATCTCATGTTGAATTAAATCATGAATATGATATTCATTACTTTTTCCTAAATCTTCTAAAGAATATCCATTAGAAATATTTACTATATCGGGTTTTATACAATTTGCATAAATTAAACCTTCTAAAATCATTTCTAAAGGTGCTTTACCGTGTTTATTAATAATTTTTCCACAGATAATATTAGCATCAACAGATGTTCCAAGATAAGGTGATGATATTATACTATGAATATTAGTTTGATGATCATAATTATCATAATCATCCTCTATTTCGAATTTGTATATTTTTTTTTTAAAAAGATAAGATTTATTTAGACAATATTTTTCAAAATAAGGTGATCTAAAAAAATTAATCGTATTATCTAATAATATCTTTTCTTTCAAATCATTTATATTGGGTACACCAGAATCTAAAACTAAAATTGTTGTTAATTCGCCATTACTTTCTTGACATTTTTTTATAAAATTACTCACCATTTAATAATATTTTAGATAGAATATTTTTAATTGGGAGATTTAAACCATATCATTTTTTATAAGAATATTTTTAAAGTTTTTCATATTTTGTTTGTTTTTAGATGTAAATGTTTCTTTATTTTCAACAATTAGATTAAATGTTCTTTTAAATTCTATAAATTCATTAGCTAATAATTTAATATTTTTTTTGTTAATTAATTTTATTTGATCAGTTACATTTTTTATACAATATTCTAATATACTATTGTTGTTATTATCTGTTGTATCTAAATTTATCTCATTTCTTATGTAAAAATAAACATAATCATATAAATATTTCCAATCTAAATAATTACTGTTTTCTATAATATTCATTAAAATATTCTTTCCTAAATTGTTTTGATGATTTATTTTTATACCATTATCATACAAAAATTTAACAATAATCGATTTATTAGTATCTTTAACTTTTATATTTCTATTATTTTCTAATAACATCAAAAAATTATCTTGATTATTATCAACTGCATTAATAAAATTTATATCTTTATCTATCAAAAAATTAATTATTTCAAATATATTTTTTGAACTATAATTTAATGCTGTTGATAAAAAACAATCTTGTCCTCCTTTATTCATCTCTTTTGTATTTTTAGTATTTTCATAAACATCATATACTACTTTTAAATCAGAATATTTACAAGCCCATAATAAAATATTTTCATTGTCTTCATTTTTATAAACAAACATATTTTTAGTTAAATGTTTATAATAGTTATAACAATCATAATTAAATATACTAAAAAGAATTCCTTCATCTAAATTATAATATTTTGTTTCTACTAATTTTGTTATAAAATTAATATCATTATAATCTTGGTAAACCTTCAAACTAATATGCAATGGATTTAATGCTTTTTCAATTATATTATCATATATTTCTTCTTTTAAACATTTTTTATTTTTAATTAATTCTATAAATGATGTAAATCTTTTATTAATAATTGAATTGATTAATTGATTACTGTTTTCTTCATCGTCACTGCTAATGAATCCAGCTTCTTCATCAGACGAAGACAAAAAATCGCTGTCATCTAAATAGTTTTCTAACTCTGACATATAAATTTTGATTATCTATTATTTCTTTAGGTTTTTTATTTGTAAAATAAAGGCGATAATTTAAATTTTCTTTTATTTAATATATTTTTAATTTGTTTCTTATCATTTTCTGTTACCTTTATAAAACAATTATCATCAGAATCTTTAATTATTATCGTTTTTTTTAAAGCTTTTTCTAAATATTTTTTTAATTTATGACAATCATTATAGTCTCTTTTTGATACATTCATTAATTTAATATATTAATTATTTTTCTAAATTGATTCAACTTAAAAAAATATTATAATAAATGAATATATATTAATGGAGTTATATGATATATGCCTTTTTATGATGACACCCACATTATGTTTTAGTTATTACTACATGTTTAATTATGAAAAAAGAATAAGAATTAACGATAAACCAAAAATTTATTATATAAAATCCTACAAGAATCTTGACTTGTGGTATTCTGAAGAAGATTTTTATAATTTTAGAAATTAAAATATCTTAAAAAAAATATATTTTTTTAGATATTTTTAGATTATTGTTTAAGTATGGAAGAAATGATTAAATTCAACCATTTTCGATATACTATTAAATATGATTATAAAGAAAGCTAAGTTTTTTTATGAGTTTTACTTGGTTATTTTATAAGATTTAACTGTTTTGAGTAAATTTTTTGCTTCTTTATTTTCTTGAAAATGTTTTCTTACTGGTTCTAAATATCTGTTAACACATTTAATAACTGAATTTTTTAAATCATCTGGATGTAATTTTTCATTTTGATAATCTTCAGCTACTTGTTCAAAAATTGTATAAACTTTATTACCACCCCATTCTTCTTTTCTTTCAATTACAAATTCTGAATCCATCTCAAAGATTATATATTGAACATACTCCATAATTGGATTCTTATCTACTTCCCCTGGTTTACAATAAGCTTTCTTTATTTTTCTTTTAACATCACTTACTAAATCATCCATAAAAATAGCATTATCTGGATTAGATTTAGACATCTTATCACTCCCATCTAAACCCATTAACATATGATGTGACAAAATTACAGGCTTAAATTTTCTGTTAATCTTATTAGCATATTCTCTACACAACATATTCACTTTTCTTTGATCTACTCCTAAAGAACATATATCTACACCTAAAAAGAAAACATCTGCAGCTTGCATTACAGGATAAAATATTTGTGAAGCAGCTAAATCATCGCTTTCATCTCTTCCCATGATTTGTGTACATTTTTTTATTCTATGCAAGTTAAACTTAGTTGAAATATCTAAAACAATACTCCAATATTTATTTGGATTAGCATTGATTTCATCTGAAGACCACAAAAACTCTATATTCGGATTATCTACATCCATACCACATGCTCTCCATGTTTCTATCATTAAATGTCCTGCTTTTTGAATCTTTTTAAGATCTCCTCCTAATTTATGATTCATTAAAGCAAACCAATCTGCAACCCAAAATTTAAATTTACACCCTGCTTTCAATAATTTGTTAACATTAATTGATCTAATTAATCCTTGAGCAATATGCATTCTTCCAGAAGGTTCAAATCCATCATATGCAACAGGTAACTCTTTTTTATCTAATAAACTTTTTAATTCATCTTCATTAATACATTCTTCACCTATAGATCTAACTAATTCATATTTTACTTCTAGATCCATATTATTTTCTGTAATTAAGGTATTTTCCATATAAATAATTATTGAGACTTCTCTTTAATTCAATATTATTTAATTAATTATTTAAAGAAAAAATGAAATTATTTATGATTTTAATACTAGGTTTTAATATTAAATCAAAATCTGAAATGTGGAAAGATATTATATCAATAATAATACTATTGAGCATACTATGGTTTAACATACATTATTTAAATACAATTAAACCAGCTTATATACTAACTGTACCTATGATTGATCTACTTATTATTAGAGTGAATAATAATAATTAAATCTAAAAATAATTTCCAAACAAATATTAATGAGAATCCCAATCGTTAATAGATTTACTTGTTCACCCGAACAATTGAATTTTTTTATTAAGAATTTAAAAAGTAAAAAATTCGTTCCAATTTTAGATTACGCTAATGAAAACTATAATGATTTTGATAAAAATTTTTATCAAATGAATAAATTAATTACACAATATCCACAAAATGTAATTGCTTTAAAATTAAGTTCATTAAATGTAAAAAATGATATTACTTATTCATTAAATCAATCTGACAAACTTATTAAAAAAGCAATAAATAATAATAGTAAAATTCTTATAGATGCTGAAGATTATTTAATTCAAGATGATATTAATGAAATTACAAATATACTATTAGAAAGATATAATAAAAATGAAGTAAATATTTATAAAACTTATCAAATGTATAGAAATGATACACTTCCTTTATTAATCGATGATTTATATAATACAAATTTTTATTTAGGGTGCAAATTAGTTAGAGGAGCATATTATAATCAGGATTTTAAATATGGAGTTCTTTTTAATAAAATAGAAGAAACACACGAAAATTATGATGAGGGAATTAAACAATTTATTAAATTAAATAAATCACAAGATAAATTATTATGTGCTACACATAATCAAAATAGTGTTAAATTAGCATTAAATTTAGATAATACAAATGGTAAAATTGAATATGCACAATTAATGGGAATGAGTGATAACTTATCTAACGAAATTATTAAAAACAATAAAACTGTTTATAAATATTTACCTTATGGTAATTTCAATGATACATTACCTTATTTAATTAGAAGAATATATGAAAATTACCCCCTTATTATTAATGTTTTCAAATAATTTAAATTAGCTAAAAATTATTTATTTTCGCATCAAAAAAACTTATATTTCTTCATATAATGATTCTTTTTTCTAAGAAAATTTATTAATTTTACAAAAAACAAAAAGATTTTTTTAATTTAATTAAAGAAATATTACATTATTAAACAAAATATGCAAACCTATATTACTCGACAAATTATAATTAATGATTATAATAAATTAAAATTTTGTCAAGAAAATAATAATTCTGAAGAAGAACAGAAAAAGGCATTAAAATGTTGTAATGACTGTAGATACACATTTTATGAATATAAAAAATGTTTACAACAATGTTTAAATAAAAAAAAAATAAAAAAAAAAGTAAATTAATTTATTTTGATTATATTATATGGGTAAAAAAATAAAGATTAAATATGATAAATGCAAAGATAAAAGAGATGGTGTATCTGGATGTAGAAATTGTTGTAAAAAATATTTTATCAAATATAATGAATATAAAGAATGTGTAAAAGTATGTATGGATAATGATAAAATCTATATTGACAATAAAAAAATTAATTAAATTCTAAAAATAATTCCAAACACTTATTTTTAAATTTAAAATTAGGTTCTATCTTTTTTATTATATCTAATCCTTCTTCTAATTTTGGTTCTTCGTATTTTTTAAAGTAAACATTATAAACTATATCAGGTATTAGTTTGTGCTTGATACCATTACCTTTTTTAAATCTATAATAATTCATATGTTTTCCTAAATCTTTTTCAACATTCATTATATAACATTTCACTTTGTAATCATATTTTTTTGCTAAATCTATATAATATTTTCTAACATCTACTGTTGGATTAGTATTATCGACTATTACTGATTTATATTCTTTAATTGAATTTAAAGTTTCTTTTAAACATTTTGTCTTTGTTTTTAAATTATCCTGATTTATATAATCATAATCTTTGTAATATTTTTTAACAAATTTAGATTTACCACTCCCAGGACATCCTACCATAATTATCATCTCTTTTTCTTCTTTTTCAAAAGATAACTTTTGATATGGTTTAAGCTTATATTCTCTTGGATTAAAACCATCAATTATAAAATTGGATGTTTTTGATTCATTTTGAAAGAATTCTTCCGGTGTATAAAAGTTTAATTTTAAATTTAAAGCAAATTTTCTATCTGAACAAGAAAAATCTTTCGGATCAATTCTACCTGCTGCATCTCCTACATAAAAAGATTCTTTCATATCTATTTGATAATTATCAAACAATAAATGCCACATACCTGTACTTGGTTTTCTTAACATATCTTTTTGAGTAGCTGCAATGCATACCCAATTTAATTTTGTAAAATCAATAAAATTTCTTAATCTTTGTGTAACAGATTTTGAATTTTTTTTTCCTGATCCTACACCATTTTGATTACTGAATATTACTAATGAATATCCATTTTTAGATAATTGGCTTAATTTACTCAAAACCGATGAATCCAATAATTCCCAATCATTTTCATCTATAGGAAATTTCTTTCCAGACTTAGTTTTAACTAAGGTAAAATCAAAATCAAATCCTGCTATTTTCATTCCATCTTTGAACTCAAAATCATTAGATTTAATCAATATATAATTTGACATTTTTTATTATACATAATTAATAATCTAATCTTTTATTAATTTTATTCAAATTTTTCAAAAAAATTGAATAAAATTTATTATTAGTGAATTTAATACATCCAATTAATTAAAAAATGTTAAGACAAGCGAAAAATGGTTGTAATAATACAATAAAATTCCAAGGAAAAGGAGTTTATTACGATTACTTTAATGAAGAAAATCAAAATTTACTCGGTGATAAAATAGATAAAACAGACTATTTGATTTCTTTGGTAGATCCTAATTCATTAAAAGATGTACAAAAAATGCTAACTGATTGGGAATTATATGAAAATGGATGGTATATATCTAGTTCAAATAATACCCAACTATTTTATTATTTATGCCAAATTGGTAATTCAAAGAGACCAATTGAATTAAATTATTTTAACTAAAAATAATATATTTTAATTTATTATAAATGCCCGATACATTTAGTCACTTTTTACATGGATATTTTATTTATGGAATAGAAGGAGGACTGTATGCTATTTTACCTGATCTATTATCATTTGGTAGATTATTTTTAAAGAATTTACCAAATAAGTTAACAGCAATAAAAGAGGGTAAAGTAAAAGATATTCTTAAAAAACCAGATATAAATTTATTAGATGAAACTGATTATTTATTATATAATCTTTTTCATTCTTTAATTGTATGGTTTTTTATTTCTTATTTTATTAAAAAGAAAAAATTTAATGCTGTATTTTTAGCTATCATTATTGATATTTTTCTACACGATAAAAGCTATCTACCAACTCCATTTTTATATCCTATATCTAATTTTAAATTTGATGGAATTCCTTGGAATAGTAAAAGAGGATGGATAATAAGTTTATCTATTACTTTTATCATTTATAAATATTTTAATAAATAATTTTTATTTATTTTATATTATATATGATTAATCAAAAAGATTATAAAAGTTTATATTTCAAATATAAAATGAAATATTTCAATTTAAAAACAAAACAAAATGGTGGATCTAATGCTGAAGTAGAAGAAGCTTGGAAATTAATTATTGAATATTCCATGTTAGGAAAAAAGAATTATGGGGATAGATTCGATGGATTAGAATATTGGAACAATCTAAAATTATTTTTAAAAGAAATAGATAGCAGATTTAATTCTAATATTGAATGGAATTCAAATCATAATAATGTTATTGAAAATTTTAAAAGTGTAATTAATCTAATACCTGAAAAAGATAAGCTCAATAATTTAATTGAAAAAAATCATTTTTTGCTTCAACAATTGAATATACCAACCAAAGATAATGGAAATCCATCATTTACAAGATTAATGCAAATTGCATTAAACATAGGTCAATTAAAATCTTATCAAAATCCATTTGACATTAATATTTTAAAATTGATTAATGATAATAATTTATCCAATATCAATACTTATATGACCTCAGATAATTATAATAAATATATTTTTGATAAAGGTGACTTAATTAAATTAATATCTATATTGAAAAGGTTAGAAAAAAACCCTACACTAATACCTCAAATTGGTTCAAGTTATATTAATATTTCAGGCCCTGTTAGCATTACGTATTTATCAAATGATAGTAAAAAAATAATTTTAATAGGAGATAGACATCTTAGTAATCTTTCATGTAAAGAAAATGGAATTGATATAAAAAGTTATATTAATAGTTTATTTGATAGTGAAAATATAAAAGATTTTGATCTATTTATAGAATCGGATTGGAATTATATAAAAGATCAATTAAGTAAAGGTGAAATAATAAATTTTCCAGAAAATGATTATATTACAAAGATATTAAATTTAGCAATTGAAAAATATAAAAAAAATATTAATAAAAGAGTACATTTTAGCGATGTTAGAGATGAACTAAATATTAATACTTTAGAAGAAATAGGGAGACCTTTAGCTGATTTATTAAATAATGTAACTTCCATAAATTCAAATCATAATTTTATTGATATTTTCTTTGCATTTTATAATAAATTTATCAATATGCTATATCATATTACATTGAATATTAAAAGTTATTTAGAAAATGATACTACAAATATCGATCTGGGTAGTCATCTTATTAATAAAGAAATAAAACAATTAAACAAAGAAGATCTTAAAAAAATATTAAATATATTTTATACAAAGTCAGATTCTATTTTAAAAGTATTATTTTCAGAAAATTATTTTATGACACTTGATATTATGAATCAGAATGCATTTAATATATTAAGAATTGTAACAACATTAGCAGAATTATACACAATTGCAAGATTAATGAAACCTGAATTTAAGAACATTATAGTTTATTCTGGTAGCCAACATTCTACTATACTAATAGAATATCTTATCTCATTAGATTTTAAAATAGATTATCAAGATTTATCAGGATTAAAAGATGAAACATTTCAATGTGTTACTGCAATACCATTTGATAATTATTTTAAATAGATTTATTGCATTTACTACATGTAAATCTATCTTGATGAACAGCCATTAAATTATTACATTCTGAACATCTTGGATTATTATTAAACATTTTTATAACATTTAATTTTATGTTTTTATGGACATGATTCTCTTTTTTTGGAGTGGTATAAACCTTTTTTTTATGTTTCTTTGTCATCTATAATATATATTTATATATTAATAGCTTCTTTTTCTTTTAACAGTTCTTCTTCAGAGACTTTTAAAGCTTTTTTAGTATCATCACTTAATTCTAAATTATCTACAACGAAATATTCATTATTAATACATTTACATGGTAAAGAAAAGAAAATATCTTTAGCTAAATCATATTCACCATTTGAATATACTCCTAAAGATGTATGTTCTTCATCTTTAGTACCATCTACTAGCCAAATTCTTAAATGATCTGAAATTGCTCTAGCAGCTGACATAGCAGATGATAATTTTCTTAATCTAATTACCTCATCACCTCTAAATTGAATAGTTTTAACAAATTCTTCTTTATTAATTTTACTTAATTCGGGATCATTAATTTGAGAATATTCAGGGTATTGAGTTTTTGAATGATTACCCCATACTATCACATTATCAAAGTTATCTAATGGTTTATTTAATTTATTTGCTAAATAACCTCTTGCTCTATTATGATCTAACATTGTTAAACAAGTAAAATTCTTTTTATTCAATTTATGTGCATTTCTCATAGTTACCAAACAATTTGTATTAGCAGGATTGGCAACCACTAAAACTTTACATGAGCTTTTAGCATGTAAATTTAAGTATTTTCCATTTGATTCAAAAATAGGTACATTTTTAGCAATTAAATCATCTCTATTCATACCTTCTCTTCTTGGAAACCCTCCTAATAGAATTGCCACATCTATATTAACAAAAGCTACACTTGGGTCATCAGTTATTAAAATATTTTGAATTAAAGGAAAACAACTATCTTGTAATTCTAATTGTACTCCTTTTAAGATTTCCATTCCTGGAGGAATATCTAATAAATGTAAAATTATAGGTTGATCTTCTCCAAATACAGAACCATTCGCTATCATTGGTAAAAGAGAATAACAAATCTGCCCAGCAGCACCACTAATCAAAATAATTATTGGATTTTTTGACATATAAAAATATAAATTAATTTATATTTAAGCTATATTTCTACTTTACTAATTTTAGTTCTTTTACTATAACTTATAGTCTTTATCGGATAACAACTGATTAATCGTTTTAATATCCAAAAAAAAACTAGAGAATCTTTGAATATGTAAAATATTTTTTAAATGAATAACTCATTACTAAATATACTTTTTATTTAGGTATATTTATGATACCTAAAGTTTTATTAAATAATAATCTCTATTATGGATATTTGTGATTGTTGTTATGAACATTCTAATACATCCACAACATGTAATTTTGGTCACAAAATATGCATAGATTGTAATGATAAATTAAATTATGATATGTGTTTATTTTGTAATCCTTTACAAAATAAAAAAATAATTTTAAGACAACTAGAACATTTAAATAGTGCTGTATATACACAAGATTTCATATTTACTTACAGACTCATAGTTTTTTCTTATTTATTATTTTTTATTATTTTATGTTTTTATGTAGATGGTTTTATTTGGATGTTGTTGGATGTTTTTTATCATTTTATATTTCAAAATCATGAGTTATTATACAGTGGCTTTTCATTCTATTTTCCTACATTGTTTCAATGTACTTGTGGGTTTATTTCAAAGATTTTGTTATTTTTTTCATATTTTACTTATAATATTTTGCAATATGATGAGAATCCATATTATGCATATTATTATGTAGATCCTTAACCTAATAAATAGAAAATGGAATAGAAACTTTATCATCTATTATATATTGTTCAAAAATAATACTTATTCTATAGTCAGCTTCATCAGAATCAATATCATTTACTATATGTGAAGAATCTCCTTGAAATTTAATATATTTACCTACTTTAGGTTGAATTTTTGCTTTAGGACAGTAAAAATTATAATTTCTAAAATTATTTATCATTATAGAACCTCCTTTAAAATTTTTAGGTAAATTTAGATATATTACAGATACCCATTTAGGTAAAATAAATCTTTTTAATAGTCCAGTTTTTATTAATAATGTATTATCGTAATGTACACCAATTCCATTTTTTGTTTTTGAATTAGCTTTAATCATTAAACTATTAAAAACGAAAGCATTACAATTTGGATCCTTTACTCTCTTAAATAATTCATAAATAGGTAATAAATTATTTTCTTTAAATTTTTTGTAATGGTCTAAATTATCTCTAAATTTTACAAGAATTCCATAACTGCTATTAAATAATTCTGATAAATTATTTTGATTATTAAGTTTATGATTAATAATGAAATTTGATAAATATTTACATTGTTTTTCATTTAAAAAATTATCATAAGTAGTAATAAATCTATCATCTTTATTATTTACACTTTTGAATGTAAAATAATCTAAATTAATAAATTTGAAAAATATTAGAATAATAATAATTAAAATAATTAATTTCATAATTATTATTCTATTAGAAAATTATTTCTTTCAATCCAAAATCCAAAAATAATTGATGTCTTTCTTTAGCATCTTGATAACCTATTTCCCTTAAATTAAGATTTTCTTGTATTTTATAAAAATTTTTTATATAAGTCAAACCATCTGAAGTTTGAAATCTATTCCATTTAAATGGTGATAATTCTAACCATTTTATTTCTTTGATAGGTTTAAAAGGATCACATGATAACCAACCATCACATACTAGTCTACTTCTATGAAAAATACACGGATAACCAAAAACAAAAGGAATATATTGTGATGCTTTACATGCTAAAAAAATATCATTAAAATCATAAAATTTTGTTAAATAAATTGGTCTAAAATATGGTAAATGGGTTACTACTACAAAGTATTTATTTTTTAATTTATTTAATAATTCTGGATAATAAAGTTTTTTTAAATATTTTTTAGATCTATCAAAAGTAGTAATTAAAAATGGATGTAATAAATTATCATCTATTATATCTTTTATCATTGGTAAATACCATTCATTTAATGCTCTAGTCATACCAATCTCACTTGCCAAAAAAAATGATGACTGACAACCTCCTGAATTTCCTGCAAAAATTACATTACTTAAATCAAAATGATCTTCTAAATAAGCAGCTATTCCATGAGAATACATAAATAAATATCCTGTTGGTCCAAATGTTATTCCTAAAGTATTTGAATTAATTTGATAATCTTTTTTATAATTATTAGATTTAATTAGCTGTAAATACCTTGTCATAAATATACTCGTTCCAAATAATAGAATACTAGCCATTAATACATATATTAATTAATCTTTTAAGCTATTTAAAAAATAATTAATAAATATAATAAAAATGAATAAAGTATGCAAATTTTTTATGAAAGGGGATTGTAATAAAGAAAAATGTGATTTCTTGCATGATTCTCAAATTTGTAAAGATAAATATTTCAAAGGTCATTGTGCAAACAAAGAATGTAAAATGAAACATAAATTTAATAAAAAAAAAAAACATCATAAAAATACACAAAATTTTGAACCTTCACATCAAGCTCCTGAAATGAGAGTTATTTGTGCAGAACCCGGTCTGGAAAAATATAACAGAGATTATCAGATTAATGATGTTGTTTTAGTATCTGATTTATTTGGCAAACATTGTGATTTATCTATATATAATAATCTTTTAAAAGAAATTAAAGAATCTGGTATAGATTCTGAAAAACTTTGGAAACTATGGCATGGTGATACTCATTTAATTGCTGACGATAATTTAGAGTGGAAAGATCATTGTCCTACATTTAAAATGATAATTGACAAAGTACAAAAATATTTTAATATGGATATTAAAGCTACCAGATTTAATTGGTATAGAGATTCATCTGAATGGAAACCATATCATCATGATGCAGCAGCTATTAAACCACATATTGCTAAAAAACAAAACTTTACAGTAGGTATTTCTTTTGGAACTGAGAGAGATATTGCATTTGAACATGATAAAAGTAAAAATGTTGTGTCATTTCCTCTACATAATGGAAATGTCTTTTCATTTGGTAGAGAAGTTAATGTTAATTGGAAACACGGTATCCCACAAATTCCACCAGAAAAACAACATAGTAATGGAAGAATTTCTATTATTGTATGGGGCTATATTAAACAATCTGAAATTTAATATTAAACAATCTGAAATTTAATATTAAACAATCTGAAATTTAATTTAATATTAAACAATCATAAATTTAATATTAAACTTTAAACTAAACTAATGCTAACTTGTAATAAAGATGATTTATTTTGGGATAAACCAAGTAAAAAAAATTACAAATATATTATTTTAAATAATCTTTAATAATTTCTTGATAACATATAGAACATAGGTATCCGTACATTGGTAACAAAATTAAAGAATCTTTTTCAGATAAACAATTCGAGCATTTACACATATATTTATATAAATCCTTTATTTTTTTATATGTTAAAATAAACTTATTTAATAATATTTTTTGAATTTATCAAATGCTAAATAAATATGAATTGAAATTATAGCTAATCCTGTATATTTCATCAAATCAAAAATTAAAATAGGCAAATTATTTTTCTCTTTATAAATATAGTAACCTATTGCAGTAAATAATAAAAGATGAGTTGCTTGATTGATATCTCTTGATGTTTTAAAATCTAGTGAAGGAAATCCTACCATAAAAGGCATCATTATTACTAGTGTAAAAATCATATTGTAAACTAAATCGGAATTATTTTGTTTCCTATCACCAATGTAAAATAATAAGGGACCTATTATTATTATATGCATTAAATTAATCTGATAAACATTAATATTTTGTAAAATATTCATTATATTAATATATTATATTATTTTTAATATTATCTATAAATAATATGACTAAATCTTTTCAAGTAAAAATTAATAAAATTGATGATAAATTAGAAAAAAGTTTATATTCTTTACTTGCACCAAAAGGATTTTACGGTGATTACGATAAAAAAAATATAGATGAAGTATCTAAGAAATATTCAATAAATAAAAAATTATTAATATCATTAAGATCTCAATTTTTAAAAAGTAAAGTTATTGAAAAACATTACATGGTTAAAAAATTTAAAAATAATTTATTATCTGAATATTCAAATAATAGTGTATTAGATTTATGTAAAAAATATGACATAGCACCTTTAACAATTATGAGAATGATAATTCTAGAAAAATACAACTTTAAAATATCTGAAAATAAAATTAAAAAATTAAAAGATAATGATAAAAAACAATTAGAAATAGCACTAAATAATGATATTACTTCACAACTTAATCAAGATAGTGTTATGGATGAATCCATAAAATATGAACAAAAAATTGGAAGAGCTCTTTCAAAAAAGGGTATTAAATATAAAACACAAGAAGATTTAACTGAAGAACAAACAGAAAAGTATGGATATGCAGTAATTACACCTGATTTTTTATTTGATCAAGAGATAAATTTAAATGGTGAAAATATAAAATGGATGGAAATTAAAAATTTTTATGGATCTAACATAAAATATTTTAAAAATAAAATTAAAAAACAACTTACTAAATATAAAAACAAATGGGGTAAAGGGTGTGTAGTTTTTAGATATGGATTTAATAGTGAACTAAAATTTGACGATAATGTAATAATTTCATTTTAATCAAAATTTATTTTTTAGTGGTAGGCGTCTATCAATAAACTAAAAAATATATTTTATTTATTTAGTATGAAAAATCAACAAAAAAATGAATTATTAATTCAAGAAATGAATGATTTAATTGATGAAAACATTGAGCTTCTTAGAAAAGTCAATAAATCAAAAAATAATAAAATATCAATTAAACATCAAGAAAATGAATTAATAATAAAAAAAAAATTAAGATCATTAATTCATTCTGAAATATTATCTTTAAAAAATAATAAAAATAAATCATTATCAAATGAAATTGTTAACTTAGTTGTTTTTCTTCAATCAATAGATCCTACATATTTTGATGAATATATTAGCAAAGATTTGTGTGTCAAATGTTTCAATTTTAAAAATAACTGTATTTGTAAACAATCTGGAAAAGAGATAAAAAAACTTCATCATTTTCATTATCAAGGAAATTCTAATAATTATCATTTATACAATGGACACCATGTACATGATGATCATCATACTCATGAACATCATTTAGATTCTCATCATGTAGATGCACATCATTGTGATAATGCTCCTGAACATCATTTAGATGCACATCATTTAGATGCACATGATGGACATTATGCTCATGGACATCATGCTAATGGACATCATTGTGACGATCATCATTTACATGGACATAATGCTCATGGACATCCTGCTCATGGACATCCTTCTCATGAACATCATTTAGATGCACATGATGCACATCCAGCTCATGGATATCATGCTAATGGACATCATTCTGATAATCACCATATAGATCATCATTTACATGGACATCATGCTAATGGACATCATTCTGATAATCACCATATAGATCATCATTTACATGGACATCATGCTAATGGACATCATTCTGATGATCACCATATAGATCATCATTTACATGGACATCATGCTAATGGACATCATGCTCATGGACATCATGCTCATGGACATC
>ERZ807291.3938-NODE-3938-length-20316-cov-10.318494_pt1 | contig 20316 bp, 13 predicted proteins | sample MGYA00521257_ERZ807291 | MGnify/ENA primary metagenome ERZ807291 (study PRJEB31413, sample SAMN03169783) | marine metagenome | biome: Marine; feature: Water; material: Subsurface seawater | place: North Sea | collected 2011-04-28 | depth 1 m m ... | reverse complement strand
GGTTGGTTTTTTAATGAAATAAAGGTTTTACAAAAAGGTTTATCTCAATTTAAAATTAATTCCTAATTAATGGTCAAAAAAAGAAAAAAAAAGAGTAAAAATTATTTTACCCAAGAAACAGAAGATTATATAGTAAAATATAATAGTTTAGACTCTATTGAAGATTCAGAAAAAAGAAGCAGAATATATGAAACCCATGTCCACTATGCCTTTTTTAAACTTACCCAAAATATAATTCACACATTTAAATTTTACCATACAGATGTACAGAATTTAGAACATCTACAACATGAAATAATTACATTTCTTTTATCTAAAATACATTTATTTGACCCTACAAGAGGAGCAAAAGCATATTCTTATTTTGGTACTATTGTTAAGCGTTGGTTAATATTATATAATACTAAAAATTATAAAAAGAAAATTAATAAAGTCGGAGTCGAAGTATTAACTGGGGAAAATTCAACCCATACTTATTATCAAGGAGAGGAAAAAATCAAAAGTGATTTAGATAACTATGTAGACATTTTTGTAGATCATGTATCCGAAAATATATATGAACTTTTCCCTAAAAAAAATGACGCTCAAATAGCAGATGCTATTTTAGAATTATTCCGTAAAAGAGAGGATTTAGAGGTTTTCAATAAAAAAGCACTTTACATATACATTCGTGAGATGGTTGATGCTAAAACACCTAAAATTACTAAAATAGCTGATAAACTTCATGACATATTCAAGGAACAATATATATTTTATTTAGAAAACGGTTACGCTAGATTCTAAATCCTTCTTATATCCATATTTATAACAAAACCACATTATGGGATCATTAGATAGTGTTGTATTTGGGAAGAAAAAATTCTCTAACATCTTAGAAGAGATATACAACAATCAAAAGAAAAAAGAAAAACAAATATCGGGTTTAATATCTGAGCTTAAACCCCTTATCAATGATATTGGTGATGCTACTTTAATTGTACCACTTATCAAGGAATATATGGATATTGGCGTACGTAACGATGAACAATTAATTAAAATGGCTACTATAGTACAGCGTGCACTTAATAATAGTTCTAGCGAAGATACACTGGGTATAACGGAAGAGGAAAAAATACAATTAATGGAAGAATTAGATAAATTAAATAACAACTTCGAAGATAAAAAAAATGGCGCATAAATATGGATTTGCCTCTGTTAACTCTCAATTAAATTCTGGAAGAGACACCCAAACAGAAACCCAAAAACAAATAGATACATTAGCTTCTAATGTAATATCAGTAAGAGTTACAGATATTATATTAGATGATCAACATCCTAATTTTGATAATTATGGGCAATGGTCTGGGGTTGGTACTATATTTTTTGAAAAGGTAGAAGGTTCTCCTAACTTATCCTCTAAAACCCCTACAATAGCCTCTCCACTACTTCCTTATTTAAAAAATTATCCCTTAGTTAATGAGTTAGTTTTATTATTTTTTTTACCTAATAATAATATTAATTTAAATAGTAATACTAAAAAATATTTTTATTTAAACCCTATATCAATTTGGAATAATCCCCATTTAAATGCATATCCAAACTTACAATCTACCTCTCAAACCCAACCTTCACAACAAAAAAGCTACCAAGCAATAGAACAGGGGCAAACAAGAAAATCTTCTAGTGAAACTGTAAATTACAACTATAACTCACCCTTAGTTGGAGGTACTTTTATTGAAAGATCAAACATCCACCCTTTATTAGCATTTGCTGGAGACATAATTACAGAAGGTAGATGGGGTAATAGTATTAGATTTGGAAGTACAGCAAAAACAGATAGTATTTTATACGGTAATAATTGGTCTAATATAGGTGAAGATGGTAATCCTATTACAATAATAAGAAACGGACAACCAACAGATGCTAATGAAGAAGGGTATTTACCTATTATCGAAGATATAAACAAAGACTTATCCTCAATATATTTAACATCTAATCAAACTATACCTTTAAAAACTACTATTACAAATAACCCCACAATTTCAAATAACCAACCAGAATCAATTGGGTCATATGAGGGTAGTCAAGTAATGATTAATTCGGATAGACTAGTTTTTAATACTAAGGCAGACAGTATTATATTAAACTCTCAAAGTACTATTTCATTAACTTCTATTAATACCGTGGGAGTATATTCCCAAGAAGGGGATATTGTTTTACAATCTGCTAAAAATAATATTAGGTTAGGGGATACTAAAGCTAGTCAATCTTTAATACTAGGGGATACATTTTTAGATGATTTTGAAATCTTATTAAATAAATTTCAAGCACTATGTCAAACTCTTTCTATTGAACCCCAACTATATTTAAGTAGTGGAACAGCATCATCAACCAAGACTCAGATTTCTTCTATGTTAAACAATATTAAAAATTATAAATCTAAGATTGTAAAATCGGTATAAAATGGGAGAGGATCAAATTTTACAGTTATCTAAAGAAGCACTACAAACACTCAGTGGTAAATCTTTATTAGGAAATTCATTAAATTTAACTGATATATTAAATAGAATCCAAGAATTATCCACTAAGTATAATATAGATCTTTCTACTTTAAAAGAAACATCTGTAGAAAACGTTAATTCATCTTTAGGTTCTAATTTAACTAGAGATCAAAGAAGAGAAAATAGGAATCAAAAAAGATTAACAGCTAAAGAAAGGTTACAAGAAAGGTTAAATAAAGAAAATATTACTGGTGTAACCTCGGATCAAAAAGTTAGAGCAGAAATTTTACTTTTAAAATCTAAATTAAGAAGCCAAATACCTATTCTACAGGATTATACTATAACTGGTAGACTTCAAGATAAAAATACTAACACCCCAATCCAGGGAGCCAAAGTAACTTTAGGTGTTAATGTTGATATTATACAACAAAATATAGTAGAAAACCCATTAGATGTAAACGAGAATTTAATTCCCCAAAATAACCCCCTAAATTTAAACGATTTAGTTTTTATCCCGGTAATAAGTCAAAGTGATAGGACGGATAAACAAGGTAATTTTTCAATAAAAGTTAAAATCCCAATAATACCAGAAAATCAAAAAACACCACTTACTTTAAGTTTATTATATTCTAAAAGTGGTTATATTCCCGGAACTCAAGCCATTATTAATGGAGATAAAACTATAAAAACAAATTTATCTTTAAATAGTTTAATTAATATTAAGGAATCTTCAAAGGATATAGTTCAAGAATATAATGACAATATTGATAAGGCCCAATCATCAGTGGCTTCTTTATCCATGGGTATTTTTGATAGAATAATTTCTGCTAAAAAATTTAGTATTGGGAAAATAGTAGAAGCTATTAAAACTAAACTAATTCCTCTGTTAATAACATTATTAATATCTTTTGGTATTTCAAAATTATCACAGAAAAATAGAAAAACATGTCCCACCCCTGAAGCATTAAAGGATGTTATTAGAACTAGAAATAGAGTAGTAAGACAACTTAATCAAATTTATAAGATGATTATTGTAAATACTTCTTTATCTTTAGCCTTTACTTCTTTAGCTAAAGTATTAAAGGGAGTTAGATTATCACTAGATAAAACTCCTATACCCTTATCTATTGGTGGGCCTGGTCCTGTAGGGTTAATATTTTCTCAAACTTATTCTTTTGTAGCTAAATTACAACATATAAATGATAATTTAGAAAAATTAGAAGAACAAAATAAGGATGTAAGTAAAGCTACCTTAACTTCTTTAGTATTTGTAATAGCAGGAGCTACTACAGCTATCATATTGTTAAAATCCATAGATCAGATGATACAAGAATGTGCCGAAGAAAATGGTACAGGAAATTTAGAACTAGAAGTGATTAACCAAGAACTACTAGATTTATCTGTAGAGGAATCAGAAGATGGTAACCCTGTATTAAGTAACGTTAATGGGTTCATTTTTAGTGTTGAAACTGATAATTCAAACCCCGTAGGTACATTAAAAAGAAGATTTGCAGTAGCTAAGGATTCAAGAGGGACTATATTATTAAGAGGAGAACCATCGTTTAGTTCCTCAGACCAAATATTAATCGACGAGTTGGTGTTTTACATTCAACAAAACGATTTAAAAGCTAATTAATTTAATATTTATAATAAATCAATACAACATGAAATTAAGTCAACTAAAATCTATTGTAAAAGAGGCCGTAAAAGAGGCAATACAAGAGGAGATGAAAGACATTCTTATTGAAGCTGTACGTGCTCCTAAATCTGTAGTCTACGAAAATAGCATGGGTGTACCTAATACAAATATAGGAACACCTGGCCCAATGAATCCAGTAGCACAACAAAAAATGCCTGAAGATAAAAGAAGGGCAATGAAAGAAAATATCCAAAGTGTATTAGGAGGAATGATGCCTGGAGCAAATGGAACATTGTCTGCTACAACAGCAAATGTACCATTACAAATGGGAGGTGGAGATACAACATCACCAAATGGTAGTTTACCACAAGGAAATGTAAGTATGGATCAAATAATGGGGTTAATGAATAGTAAAGGATAACAATATGGCGTTTGGAGCAAGAAGAGTATATCCTAATGATTTAAGGCCTAGAGTTGCTATTGGTGTTAATTTACCATTTAGTGCACCTGGGGTATTCCAACCTAACTACCAAACAAAAGATGCTATTAGAAATAATTTAATTAATTATTTTCTCACCAACCCCGGTGAAAGAATTGAAAATCCCTTATTTGGAGCGGGTTTAAGACGTTATATTTTTACCCAAATTGAAACCGGAAATTTAGATTTTATAAAAGAAGACGTTCAAACCAAAATTAATGATAATTTTTCTAATATCAATGTAGAAGAAGTAGAAGTTTTAAGAAGTGTTAATGAAAATACAATACAAATAAATATTATATACAGTATCCCTAATACAGGTATAAATGATACTTTAGAACTAAATTTTAGATAATGGCATTATTAAATAAAGATATATCATATATTAATAAGGACTTTAATGATATTAGAGCCCAACTTATTAATTTCTCACAGACATATTTTCCAAATACTTATACGGATTTTAGTCCTTCATCTCCAGGAATGATGTTTATTGAACAAGCATCTTATGTTAGTGATGTACTATCTTTCTATTTAGATAACCAAATCCAAGAAACATACCTACAATATGCTAGACAATTTGACAATTTATATGATCTTGCTTATATGTTTAGTTATAAACCAAAGGCAACTGGATTAGCATCTGTAGATTTAGATTTTTATCAACAAGTTCCATCTAAAGTAGATGGAGTAACTATAGTACCTGATTTTGATTATGCCCTAATAGTAGGAGAAAATACAGTTTCAAATACCCAAACTGGTACTAGCTTTATAATAGAAGATGCAGTAGATTTTTCAGTATCATCTTCAAGTAACCCTACAGAAATATCAATTGCTCAAATAGCGGGAGGAGAACCTACTTATTATTTATTAAAGAAAACAAGAAAGGCATCATCTGGTACTATTACAACTCAAACTTTTACTCTAGGTGCTTATCAACAATTCCCAACTTTAGAAATAAATTCTAACAATATAGGAGGTATTCTTGATATATTTGATAGTGATGGCAACCAATATTATGAAGTAGATTACTTAGGTCAAGATTTAATATATGATAGTATTAAAAACACAAATACTAATGATCCTAACAACTATCAAGATGGAGATTCGCCTTACATTCTAAGAACAAAATCTACAAATAATAGGTTTGTTACAAGATATTTAAATGAAACAACTTTACAAATCCAATTTGGTTCAGGTAATGCTTTACAAATTGATGAACAAATAGTCCCAAATCCCGATAATGTGGGGATTGGATTACCATTTGGTCAAAGCAAATTAACAGCTGCTTATTCACCAACAAATTTTGTATTTACAAATACCTATGGAACAGCACCCAGTAATACAACTTTAACAGTTAGGTATATAACAGGTGGTGGAACTAGAGATAATGTTAATGCTAATCAAGTAACACAATTAAATACAGGTAATATTTTATTTAAAAATTCTAATTTAAGTAACACATCTACAGCACAATTTATATTTAATTCTTTAGCTGTAAATAATCCTATAGCTGCAAGTGGGGGTGGAGATGGTGATACTATAGAAGAAATAAGACAAAACTCACTAGCTAATTATAACACACAACAAAGAAATGTTACAGCGGATGATTATTTAGTTAGAGCATTAAGTATGCCCTCTAAATTTGGTGATTTATCTAAGGCATATACAACAAAACCTAGTATAAAAAACCCAAATACAATTTTGGATTTGTATGTATTAGCTTACAATACAAGTGGTAATTTAGTAACAACATCTGATACTATTAAAAACAATTTAATTACTTATTTAAATCAATCACGAATGATTGGTGATACAGTAAATATAAAAGATGCTTTTATTATTAATATTGCTTGTGATTTTGAAATAATCACATTACCTAATTTTAATAATAGTGAAGTGTTAGCTAGATGTATAACAGCACTACAAACATATTTTGAAGTTAGCAAATGGCAAATAAACCAACCAATAATATTAAGAGAAATATCTGTATTATTAGATATTATACCAGGTGTCCAAACAGTACAAAATATAAGTATTACAAATAAAGCAGGTACAAATAGTGGATATTCACAATTTGCCTATGATATAAACGGAGCAACACAAAGTGGTATAATTTATCCTTCTTTAGACCCAAGTATATTTGAAGTAAAATATCCAAATACTGATATTAAAGGTAGGGTTGTATCATTAGGAACAGGAACATTTAATTCAATTGGTGGGTATTAAAAAATAAATTATGGCAATATATAAAATTTTTCCGTTACAAGATACTACAATGTATTCATTTTATCCCACTATGAATACAGGTATAGACTCTATTATAGAAGTAGGTAATCTTAATGTAAACATCAACCCAGTACCTCAAGTATTTAGATACTTAGTCGAATTTGACCAAAATGAAATTAACACTGTAATTGATAATACCGTTGGGGGAACTCAATTTTCAAGTAGTTTAAAAAATTATATAGCTAATGCTCAAGGTGTTATTTTTGATACTAAATTAGAAATATACCCTGTATCTGGATCATGGAATAATGGCTCAGGTACTTATTTAGATTCACCATTTACAACTAATGGTTGTAGTTGGAAAAATCAAACATTTGAAGGAGGTCAAGAATGGGCTACTGATAATTTCCAACCTTATGCAACAGCATCATTTTCTGGAAGTAATACAGCAGGTGGTGGGACTTGGTATACAGGGTCATCTGATCCAAATAATACTAACTTATATGTTACACAATCTTTTACTTTAAGATCTGATAAAGATTTAAACGCACCCGTTACTGATATAGTTAAAGTATGGTATTCGAGTTCAAAGTCTATAGGAGGGTATACTAACATAGAAAATAATGGGTTTTTAGTAAAATGGGAAGATACTATAGAATTTAGTAAAATAGATGCAATCCAACCAATCATGCAGTTTTATTCTGTAGATACAAATACTATTTATCCACCATGTTTAGAAATTAAATGGGATGACCAGTCCTTTTCTCCTGATGGTCTTCCCCCAATCCAAACTACAGATTTATATGTAGCTTTAGATAGTAACCCTGGAATATTTTATGAAGAAAGTGTTAATAGATTTAGATTAAATGTAAGACCAGATTTTCCAGTTCGTACATTTCAAACATCCTCAATAGATACTATAAACCATTATTTACCTAATGGCTCACTCTATTCAGTAAAAGATTTAGATACAAATGAAACCTTAATAGATTTTGATCCTGAATTCACAAAAATTAGCTGTGATAGTCAAAGTAATTATTTTGATATTTATATGAATGGGTTACAACCTGAAAGAAACTATAAAATTCTAATCCAAACTGAAATAAGTGGTAGTACAATAGTAAAGGATGATAATTATTATTTCAAAGTTATAAATAGATAATGTCAGAAAGAATAGACTTAATAAAAGATGTTTTTAATAAAGCAGAATATGTTAAAACCATAGATACTAACTTTAACGAGTTTGGTGTTTTATCCATTACTGAAGATCAACAACTTCAACCTAGTGTTGAAGAATTCTTTGGATTATACAATTCTCTTTTTTATGATATACCCGCCCTAGGTGAGACCAACTCTCATCAATATTTAATACGAACAAGTGGTGAGTATGTTAATTTTGATGAGGTTAATGATGAAATACAAGCATTACAAGCTGAAATAGCTCAATTAAGAAGTGATTTGTTAACGGCTCAAATGGAGGTAGCACAATCAATATCTAGCAATACAGGGGGTGAAGAAGTAACAGCAACCTTTGATGTTTTAGAAAAACAAATACAATTAGCAAACGAAAATATAATAACAACAAACACAACTTTATCAGAAAATACTAATACATCCCAGAATACCCCTTCTTTAACAGGTGGAGGTAACTCAAGTGGAGGTGGTGGTGGAGGATATTAAAAATAATATATGGCTAAAGATATAACAATACAAAGTTTAGATCCTAACACCTTTGAATACCAAACATATTCAGATTCGGATTCCCAACTAATTGTACAATCTCAATTAGACACAGTATTTTCTAAAGATACTGACTATATTGAATATTATGTGTATGATCAAAATAAAAATTTAATATATCCTGGAACCACTATCCCCTTATTAGATTATGATATAAGAAATGGGGATGTTTTATTAAACCCATCTTTAAACCTAACAAATTTAGGTTTTGATCTAGGTGTATATAATATTTTATATACTTTCTACAGAAAAAGATTAGCTTCAGATATAGGGTTAAAGTATTTTATAGCCGATATATCATCAGATAGAACAGAAATTAGATTAGATAGTAACATTATCTCTAATGATTTGATTATCTCTTCTTCAAATGAATTTACTCAATATAGAGAAAATGCCGATTATTTTGTTGATTTTTTTCTTAATTTTGGTGAAAATCAAACTATAATTGCTAATAATATTAGATTAGAAACAGAACAGGGAATTGACCCTACTGTACTAATAAAACTATATGAGCCTTTACCTAATAACTTTAGTTTAAAAGATGAATTATGGGTAGTGGAAGAATTATCTTTACCCCAAGCATATGAATTAGATTTTCCTTTTGTACCAATTATAGAAGATGATTTTACTTTTATTTCTGGTCCAAATTATAACCTTAATATAATACAAGAAACATCAACAGGTGGTGAAGCATTTTCATTTAACACATTATTACAATCAGATGTAACAAGTTCAATTAACCAAATACAAAATCTTTTAAACCAAAAAGAAATTGATATCAATGTTAATTATGAAAACTATGCTAATTTTGTTCATTTTAGTTCTGCTAAAATACGATTAGAAAATTTTTATTACAAAGTGGGATTAATAGAATCCGCTAGTAATCAATTAGCACAAGATCATATAGCAACGAGCCCAACATTAAATACACCTTCATATAGAGAAAGTAAAGCAAATTTAACGGGTCAAATTGATAGTATTATAAAGAATTTTGATGGTTATGAATCATTTTTATACTTTAATAGCGGATCTCAATACTCATACCCTAAACAAAACACACAACCTCCATTTCAACTTTATTCAACTGGTAGTATAGAAGCTTTAACTTGGGTTGGTAACGCAACAGTTGGAGATACTTATTATGGGGGACAAGCATTATCAGGTTCAGATTATGATCAAGATAATAGAAACTGGTTATACTGGTCTATCCCAGAATATTTAAGAGACGACCCTGCAAATGAAGGATATGAACTATTTGTTGATATGGTTGCTCAATATTACGATAATGTTTGGGTTTACACTAAAGATATTTCAAATAAGTTTGATGCCGATAACCGTTTAGAATATGGTATTGCTAAAGATCTAGTAGCAGATGCTATTAAAGATTTTGGTGTAAAATTATATGCTAGTAACTTCAACACAAACGACTTATTCACAGCCTTTTTAGGGATAACCCCATCAGGTAGTGCATTTCCATTCCCTGAAATGACTGGTAGTTTACCTACAGAATCGGGGTTTGAGTACGTGGATACTAAAATATCTGCGTCGAATGATATAGTCCCATTAAACAATGTTCAAAAGCAAGTATATAAACGAATCTACCATAACATACCATATTTACTCAAAACTAAAGGTACAGTAGCTGGCATAAGAGCATTAATTACCTCTTATGGAATACCTGATACAATTTTACGCATTAGTGAATTTGGAGGCAAAGATAGAAACGAGGCTCAGGATTATGATTTAAAACAAGATGTATTTAATTATGCGTTTGATACTGGAGAAAATGCTACTAATTATTTAACCTCACTTGTAGACTCAAACTCTGGTTTTCCTGGAGGGGGTTCTGATCTATCTCCTAGATCTATTCAACTTAGATTCAAACCCTCATCTATTCCTTTACCTACTAATAATATAGCTAATTCTAATATTAGATATTCTCAATCTTTATGGTCAAATAATACCAATGGTTATTTATTATTAGAATACACAGGTTCAGGATATATAACGGGTTCATATTCGGGTTCAATTCCATCTTCTTATGATAATTACGGGACACTTAAATTTGTACCAGATGCAGTAACATCTCCAAAGCCAATACTTGCTAGTGTGTATTTACCTTTCTTTAACGATGATTGGTGGTCAATACAAATAAATGTAAAGGATAATAACGCATCTTTATATGTGGCAAATGAAATAGATGGTAAATTAGGTTTTAATAAATCTTCATCTATTAGTGGGTTTAATGGTTCGTACTGGTTTGATTCTACAATAGGTTACTTAAATTATAATACAAACCTAACACCTCCAAACATGGGGACTTACACACCCTTTTCTGGTTCTTTTCAAGAATTAAGATATTGGGTACAGGAACCATCACAAAGTAACTTTTATGATTTTACCGTTAATCCATATTCTGTAGAAGGAAATGGTGTAAATGGCACCCCAAACCAACTATATTTTAGAGCAGCTTTAGGTACTCAATTAGATACTGGTAGTAGAACATCTATCCACCCTAGAATAACTGGTTCATCCGTACAAATAACCCAATCATTTATTGATAATACTAGTAATTTTACTTTAAATAGTGAAAAATGGATTACAAACGTAGAAGATATATTTCAAGACCAAGTACCAGCTGGTATTAAAAATAGAATAACAGATAAAATACATAAAGAGAATTTAATTTTAGCTGAAGCACCTTATGGTTTTCAAACACCAACTTCATCTACTGCTACAATTTCAAGTACAACAAGTGATGTTTTATCTCCTATGGAGTCTATACAACAACAATCGTTTGTAAGTCAAAGTTATACTCCAAATGTTAATTATTTAGAGGTAGCATTTTCACCATCAAATCAAATAAACGATGATATAAATGCTCAATTAGGATTCTTTAACTTGGGAGATTATATAGGTGATCCAAGATTTGTATCTTCATCATTAGATTCATACCCAGACTTAGATAGATTAAGAGATGCATACTTTGAAAAATATATTAAAGGATATGATATAGTTGATTTTGTTAGATTAATAAAATTCTTTGATAACTCACTATTTAAAATGATTAAAGATTTTACTCCTGCTAGAACAAGTTTAGCTTCTGGTGTAGTAGTAAAACAACATTTATTAGAAAGAAATAGATTAAGACCAGCACAAGCAACTTCATCACAACACGTTTATGAAGGTTTAGTAGTAAATTTACCAAAAAATTATAGCTCTGGTTCATCTGATTTTCCTCAATATTCAACTGAAGGTTCTGCTTTATATAAATTTAGTGGTGGACCCGGTGGTTCATTTAATAGATATAATGGGTTACAAACATCCCCTTCTGGTTCTAAAGGTTTAGGACCAGATAATAGATTTAATTTAACTCAAAGTTGGACAGAATCCTTTGATTATGGGGCTATAGACAGATCAGTAATTAATTCTACCTTCTTTAATCAAAGTAGTTCACAATATATTAGTGCATCTTATAAAGGTATTAGAAACGGAGTTATACATAGTGACCAGTCCGAATTCTATACAGGTGTATTCACAGGGTCTTATATAGAAGTAACTAATGGTAATTTAAATGAGGGTTGTGAACCCTATTTAAATGTAGCAGATACACCCATATCATTTAAACCTATATTCTTCTCACTCACAGATGGTTTAGATTCAACAATAACAGAAAGTGAATTTTTAAACCAAGAAAACTACCCACCAAATGGGTACGCTTGGATAGCTTCTAAACAAACTGTATTCTCTGGTGCTAACACCCAACAAGTTACAGCTGTAAAATTAAGCCAATCCGATATTAATGGGGTAGAAATAATTAGTTATTTAGATGATTTTTCAAGTTTAAGATTTTTATTTAATGATGCTTCTTTACCTTATGGTTCAAAAGCAACAGAATATATTATTGAAGGAAGAACAATATTCTCAGAACATGCCTTACTTAGGGTATCCCAAGCATATGGACAAGGAGGTAATAACTTCCCTCAAACTGTAGAGGGTGTTGATTATTATCCTATAACTAGTTCAAACCAAGGTGGTTCTATGAATTGGTCATTAGAAGCAAAAACTGATTATAGTACTATATTAACCCAAAATTCTGAATCTTCGGATAATGTACAACAAAATAACCTATCTAATCCTAATATAACAACACAGGAACAAAATATATTTTACTGGAGTGGTTCAAACCAAGATGCTTTAGGATTTTTTAATAGTGGGAGTGAGAGTGCTAATACAGAAAAAATATTAGACCAATCTATTTCATTTACATCATCTGCATATACTATACCATATACACCCAATATACCCTTAGTAGTATCTGCTTCTATATTATATAGTTCATCACTTAATGGAAATGATTCTGGTGTAGCAGTTGATAGTGGAATATACCATTCAGGGTCTTTGTATGAAGGAATAAATACTTTAGTAAACCAAGACTTTACTTTAGGGTTACCTTCTAGCCCATCTAAAGGAGGATTTTATGTAGATTTATCATCCCCTCAAAATAGCTCATTTGCAGCATCACAACTTGATTTACCAACAATTTCTGACGATACAGTTTATGTTAATACAAATGGTATTGTACAAATATCATCAACAACAAACCCAACTACTATATGGGCAGATATAAATTTAAGTGTTTTAGCAGGTTTAAATGATGGAAAATATTATAAATTTTCAAATGGTACCGATTCTTTTGTAGCACAAATTTTTCAAGCAGTAGTTAGTGGTGTAGGATCAAAAGTATTTGTAGCTCTTTCATTCCAATCAACAAATCCCGTCAAAACCTCAGAAATACCCTTCGGTCTACCTAATATTTCATCATTTATACCTGCTCCTCGTTATGTTTTAGATTTAGGAACAGTTGCCTTTAATGGTAATAACTGGAACACACAAATACCAGGTAATTCAGGTTCTGGAGCTAGTATGGTTTCACCATATGCTGGTCATCCAAAAATAAAATCAGCAGGTACTGCTTCAATGGATTGGAATTTTCCTTCATTAACCTTAGCAGGTACTGCTCCTACATTAGGTAGTGGAGATGCATATTCAACTGTTATTGTTGATATATACTTGAAAAAAACAGGATCATTTGGTGGTACACCTTATGATGTAATAATAACATCTTCTGTATTTGGTGGTACAACAGGAGGATATTCTGGTTCAATATATTCGGGTTCAGTACTCTCTTTTGGAGAATCCCCTATTTTAAATATAGAAAATACCCAAAATTTCATCCCAGGTAATATTGCAACAACAAGTTCTACACAAAATGAACTTGGTGATATGTATTATGTTGAATATTCTATGAGTAATTTTGTAGGAGGAATAATAGGTGGTACTACCCAAACCACTCAAAATGTAGCCTTTCAAACTGATAGTGATTTATCAAAAATTGAAATTACCCAATCTTATGGAACGGCAGCAGGTACACCCACATTTAATGCAACTGGAAGTATAATATTAAGACAAGGTAATACATCAAATCCTTTAAATCTTGGAAATGAGGTTGCTACTTTAAGTTGGAATTTAAATGAGGATGCTGATGGTACGGAAGCATATAGAGTAAATTTAACAGGATCCTTTGATGGGAATTATACTCACAACGATGTATTTAGATTTTCTGCTAGAAATTCCAAGGTAGGATTAGGTTCTGGTTTACATATTGAAAATATAACAGCTAGTCTATTCCCATCTCAATCTATATGGTCTCCAATAACACCACCATTTAGTTATAATACTTTTAAAGACCCTGATGATACGGGTTTAATAGTTCCATCTTACTATCCTGGAGCTTTACCTTTTAATTTAGCAACAGACTGTCAACCCCTACTAAATAATTTTGTTAATCAAAGAACAAATCCATATTTAATGGATATAGATTATAATTTTCAAGGTAATACTATATATTGGTCTAGCTCATTGGCACCAGTTAATTTTAAACAAATTCTATCAGGTAGTGCTGTAAGAGCCGCAGTCCCAGTATCTAACTATACTCAATTTAGTTCTATTAGTCCAAGATATTTGGGAGCAAAATCAACAAGCCAACGATTAAATGTTTGGAGTGTTGGAGATACAGGAACATTTGGTAAAAACCCAACCGTAGAATTAAGAGATGCTTATTTTGGATATTTTAATGATCTAGATGATCCATACCCAAACATAAACAATTTAACTAGGGTTAATTTAAATTACTTAATTGATGAACAAGGTAATGCTTTACCCCCATCATTAAATCAGTTAAGCATAGATACTTTTCAAACTATATTTCCTAATGAAACTTTGGGTAAATTAGCAGTAAAATCGGGAAACAATCAATATCGAAGTTTAGGAAAACCCGCTAATATTGAACGTATAATGCAATATGTTACCCCAATTATGTATTCACAAAATTCAGGAGACAATTATACTAACATAATACCTCTATCAGGATCTGGTTACATATCACGTTATGATAATGATGATGAAGGAACACAAATATTTTCAGGGTTTAATGCCTTAGGAGAAGTTGTAGGTACTTCATTTCAACCACAACAATCAATAGATTTAATTTTAAACCCTACAAGTTCAGTTTCGTCCGCTTCAGGAACCACTTATAACCCTTGGAATATAGGTAATACAACAGCTGGAGCTGGGGTGGCATATTATGATGAAGATGAGTATGTAGGGTCAATTGGAGAAGATTTACCAAACCAACAAATAATAACTCTTCAATCTTCTATAGTTACTTCCTTTATAAGTGAAACAAAACGTGTAAGAGATGAACTTCAATTTAATTTACATCTATATACAGGTTCACTCACATCACAAGATGTATCAACAAACTACAACCCAGAAACCGAAGTTGGGTTTAACTTAGAAGATATTACGTGTACCGTGTATACAGATGATGGTAGAGTAACAGACATAGGAAGTGTGTTAGAATATGGGTGGTTTAATATGACAAATATAGTAAACTATGAAAAAGTACTAAATAGAACTTCATTTTTAGGATGGAGAAGAAATAGATGGAAATACTCAAGAGTACCAGTCCCTACAGGTGGAATCAGTTGTACGGTTGATTGGGAGATGTTTGAAACTTTATTTGACCTAGGTTTAATGAGAGAAAGATTCCCTAAGGGAGGGGCAGGGGTTAAGGCCTTAGAATGGAATATTACAGCTAATTCAGGTAATTACAACATTAAGATAGGAGATGAATTAAGATGGAGATTTAATGGTTCTTTTAAAGATAAAAGAAGTGGTTATAAGCAAGGATTTTTCTTCCCCTTAAATTTTGAAGGACAATATACCTCGGTTAATATTGAAGGTGTAGGAGCATATGACCATTTATTAAATGAAGCAAATACATCTCAAGCACCATTTTGGGTATTTACTGGTTCTTCTGGTGGTGGTAGTGCAATATCTTCTTCTGAATATTTAGTAATGTCTTCTTCAAATATGAATGAAGCTTATGGACAATCATTTAGACAAGCAGATTTAGATTACTTCCCAGGATCGTCAGATTTTTTCCCTATGGGAGTTGAACCAAAAAATACAAAGTTTGATAATATTGAATACTCTTTAGAATTACAAATTGGAGATGAAATAAGGTTTGCAAATAATGAAAATTTTACCTATACAATTAAAGAAGTATTTCCCCCACAAAATAATAATGCAACCCCTGATGGTAAAAATAGATTGAAAATTAAAGTTGATAAACCAGTAGATACATCTATTAATAAAGATTTCTTTTTAGTAAGAAGACCTATTGTTAATCCTAACTCATTATATTTAAATACTCCATTCCCCTATGAATCATTATCAAGTGCTAGTATGAGTACAGGAATAGTAGAATATTCGGGTTCAAGATTTGCTCTAACAGGTAGTATAGATACAGGTAGTGCCGCAGGTAATGCTAATTTAAGTGGTTCTTACTCTGCTTCGTTTAGTGATTTGGAAATTACAAGTACTCCTGGTATATTATACCCTGATTTCCCTACGGAATATCTGGTGCAAAGTGCTTCAATTATAGTAAATAATTTAATTTCTAAAGGAATTATAGAATCTTAATAAAATATATATTTATAACATATAACAACATTTATATAAAAAACAAAAAATGGGATATTTAAATAACGCAGTAATAACAGTTGATGCTATCTTAACTACTAAAGGAAGAGAGTTGCTAGCAAGAAACGATGGTTCTTTTCGAATTACACAATTTGCATTAGGGGATGATGAAATTGATTATACACTTTATAATCCAAACCACCCCTCAGGTTCTGCTTATTACGGTGAAGCAATTGATAATATGCCTCTATTAGAAGCATTTCCAAGTGAGTTGCAAATAATGAAATATAAATTAACTACTTTACCTAGAGGTACAGCTAAATTACCTGTATTAGATTTAGGTTATGCAGCTATTACATTAAAACAAGGAGCTCAATTATCCATAACACCACAAACCTTAAATTACTTAGGTAACGAACAAACATTTGAAACCTCAGGATATAGTGTAACTATAGGGGATATAAGGTTATTAAATACCTTTGTAGGACAAGGAATACAATCAGAATCTGCTATTCAAGCAAATCAAAATGCAACTCAAACCATAGGTACAAGTGTTTCTAAAACAATAATTGGAACACAAGTTAATCTTACAGCGACAACCGTAAATACATTATTTGGTGCTAACTCTCAATTAAGAACAACACTAACAGTAACTGGATTAGATAGTGGAGCTAGATTAACAGTCCCAATTACAATAACAAGACAATCCTTAACATCATAAAATATGGCTTTTAAAAGACTAGACCCAGAAGATTTTGTAGTAAGTTCCGATTCGGTAACCTCAACAGTATGGAGTAATAACTCTCCTTCATTAAATACTTACTTTACTTCTTCTACCCAAACTGAAGGCTCTTCAGGTCCTTATTATCTGAGTGTTTACCAAACCTCCTCAGCTTTAGATACAGCCGCGGTTCAATTCCAAATAGCTTATGCTAATAAAAATGGGGGTGGTGGAGTCAATTTTGATTCTTCTGTACCCTTTTTATCCCCAACAACTACTATTTATGGTCAATATAGAACATTGATATTAGAAGATGAAAATTCTAACTTTATATGGGGTGAATCTTCAACTGGAAGTGCAGATAATGCCTTTTATGTTATAAGTATTGAAAGAGCGAGATATAAACAATCTCTACTTCCTGGAACTATAAACTTAGTATTATCCTCAAGTAATGATGATTTACAAAAACTTAGTTTAACTGACAATTCTGGAATGGTAACTTTACCTACTTATTACGGTACACAAAGAATTTACCAAATGATTAGTGGTTCAGATGGTGTAGCATGGAATGCTGCATCTGGTGGAACTGGTTTTACACCCAACAGTGGATCATACGGTTGGTTTTGCCCTGACATTTCTACTATATTATTAAATGTTGCCTCTTTAGATGATAATACCCCTACAGGGGGTGGAATAAATATCCAGACAGTTTCAGGATCTGATTCTTTTGGAAATAACCCAGCAAGATTATATAACCATATCTCAGGTTCAGTAGGAAATACAACAGGAAATGTTTTTGAGTTAAATTCACAAGAAACTATTACATCAGATTATGTTTTTGTAAGAGCAAGAAATAATGAATTTAACTATACAGAAAACCCTTCATTTATATCAGGTTCAACTGGTGAAGTAATTTATCCTTACTTTATCAACAACCCACAAACTTTCCCAACAACAGTAGGGATGTATAATGATTCAAATGATCTATTAGCTGTAGCTAAATTGTCAAAACCAATACAAAAAGATTTTACAAAAGAAGCTCTTGTTAGAGTTAAACTAGATTTCTAAAATGAATGAGCGCTTACAAACAATTCAATACACAGGACTTAATAGTATCACCACTTGAAGTAAACAAAGGATTTTATTTTAAAGATGGTAACACTTTAACTGGTTCTAATATAGGTATTGATAGATATATAGGCAGAAATGGTAGCTATATCTTATCAGGAAGTGATGTTACTGGTAATATATCAGGACAACAGATTTCAAAAGTACTTGTATATGATTCAATAAAACAATTATATTATACAAATTATTTATCTGGTAGTGGAGGATTTACTCAAGATGCAATAACATCAAGCATTTTATTAGGAGCTAATGAAACTGGAAATGTTATTTTTGGGGATATACAACAATCTAATTTTTACAATTACGAACAAACAACTCTTTGGCCTAATAAAGATTTCCCAACATCTAGTTTAGCAACTTCTTCTGTTTCTATAGGAGTAATTTCAATCCCCTCTAAATTATGGGGAGATTATATTCAACCTGAATCCTTTTTATTAACTGGACCTAGTGGTTCAATTAAAGATGATGGTGAAGGTAGATTATTATGGAAACACCCTAATGAACCAGCAACGGGTTACGAATATATGGCTGGTAATATAATTTATCAACATGGTATTGTAACCTTATTTGATTCAATAACAGTTGGTAATACACTAAATGCTACTTATGGTACTGCAGTTTATGGGACAGACCTTTATGGTGGTGATAGAGTAGAAAGAGAAGATTTTATTAACGCTTGGATAACAAGCAGTGATGTAACTATGTCATTTTCTAGTTCATATAAATTATTTGAAACCCAATATCAATGTACATTTGATGAGAATGAATTTAATTATACATTAAACCCTAGTGCTATAACTGGTAGTCAAATACCAACAGTATTCTCGGGTAGTGATATTAATTGGGAAAATACAGCATCAATTGGTGTTCCCTTAGGATTTGTTACGGCTTCATATTTTGAACCTTATATTACTACTGTAGGACTATATGATGAAAATTTTCAATTATTAGCTGTAGGTAAATTAGCCCAACCTCTACAATCATCTCCTACAACAGATACAACAATCTTAGTAAATATAGATAGATAGTTTATATTTATAATAAATACCAAATGAAATGGCAAAACAGTTAAAATACATAACAGATATAGTAACAGGACAGCCTGTAGAAGCACCTCATATTTCACAATCAGTTGAAGCTTTTTCTGCTGAATCTGGAGTTCAAAAAGCATACGATATATCAGTATCTGGTTCCTTTAAAGTAACAGGTTCACAATTTATTGAACCTAATATGCTTTTAAACCAACAACGTGATTATGTGTTAGCTTTTGATAATGATAGTGGTCAAATATTTAAAATGTCTACTAGTAGTATTCAAGATAATATCAATGAAATATATAAAACAGGTTCAAGTAACACTAATATAATACCAAATAAATTTGGTACATTTGATAACACTGGTGTTAATTCTGTAATTGCCTCTGGTAATAACAATAAAATTACTTCAAATTGTAGTTTTATAGGAGGTGGTACTTTAAACACGGCATCTGCACAATCTAGTTTTATAGGAGGTGGAAATAGGAATGAAATCCAAGGTACAACATCTCAAAATATTATAGTAGGAGGAACTTGTAATAAAATTTGCACCACCCTAAATTCAAATAATATTATAGTAGGAGGATCTAATAACTTAACAAACAATAGTTCAAATACCATAGGACACTCTACCATTGTAGGTGGTACATTAAACACCGCAACGGGTGGATATTCTTTTATAGGAGCAGGAAAAAATAATTGCACAACAATTTCTTCCATTAATTCTGTAATTGTTGCCGGTGAGAATAATAAAGTCTCAAGTATTAATTCCTCAGTAGTAGGTGGTACTTTAAACACTGCATCATCATCATGTACTT
>ERZ807291.3930-NODE-3930-length-20341-cov-7.421966_pt1 | contig 20341 bp, 18 predicted proteins | sample MGYA00521257_ERZ807291 | MGnify/ENA primary metagenome ERZ807291 (study PRJEB31413, sample SAMN03169783) | marine metagenome | biome: Marine; feature: Water; material: Subsurface seawater | place: North Sea | collected 2011-04-28 | depth 1 m m ... | reverse complement strand
TAAATCTAATAATTTTGATCGAATCTCTTCATCAACCTCACAATCTGCTACATGGACAAGGTAGTAAAAAACTCGTTCACAATTTATATCGTATCTTACGGCTTGTGACCATGAATCATAAGCATAAGAAAAGTTTTGTCTTTCATACTCGATCAATCCATTCCAAAAGTTAAGCCAAGGGTCAGTCGGGTAGGCGTGAAGAAATTGGATGATGCAACCTTGATGAAACAGGTCGTCCGAACCGGCTATTTCTTTATCTGCCGCCATAGCATCTGCGTTTTGCATACTTTCCATAGACGTGCGCAGCGGCTTGGCGAAATCCCCGATTGATTCGATGAGCAACCGGGCTCCGCTCTGGCTCGTCGACCCTAGGGATGACGAAACCTCTACCCGTGTCGGTGGTTTGGCTTCCTTCGGCCTGCCCAAAATTTTTTCGTAGAGTTTCTCGAACCTATCGGCGGAAATTTCCGGATCAAAGTGCTTTCGGGCATAGGCTGCGGCGTTCTTACCGAGGCGCTCTCTTTCAGCTGGGTGATGATACAGGTGCTCCATTGCGAGCCGATAATCCTTGTCATTGTCAACAAGGAGTCCGGTTTCCTCATGTTGAATCAGGAAGGGTACTCCTCCATGAGGGGAACTGACTATGGGCAGACCCGCCCACATTACCTCCTGCAAGTTCAACTCGGCTGCGGCGAAAGTGTTTTCATTAAGTGGATACCCGTAGACGTCCATTTCCGAAATCACTTCTGCAATGTCCTCGACGTAGCCGAAAAAACGAAACCGATCCCTCATTCCCAGTTTTATGGACTGGTCCTTTAGTTCACTTAGGGAGCGACCTTGTCCGCAGACAAGAAACCTGACTTCGGGAATATCCAAGCTTTTGCACATGGCCATGTAATCTCGGTGCATCTTCGCATAATCTATGGTACCAATGTAACCGATGTTAAAACCTTCGTGTTCTTTTTTTAGAAGGTTCCTGAGGCGATCGAAATTGGCCGGTATGTGAATGAATTCCTTCTTGCTGGGATTGGATAGGTTCTTAACGGAGGGAAGTTCCATGGAGTAGGGCGAGCAGGCCACGAAGTGATCCACCTTTGCCAGAAGCTCCTCTGATATTACGTGCGGAGGAGCGTCGCCCGTGACTACAGACCAAAGAACCAACCGGGAGGGTGGGAGCTCTCGTGACAACAAATTTGCCGTTTCCGGGGTGTTCCACCAGTCGACTTGGACGACGTCCGCCTGCGCAATCAAGTCATCGAGCTGCTCGGGGGTTGGCGCATCAATGATGGGAAATCCTTCCTCCCTGAAAGATTTAGCTGTTTCGGGTTCGGCCTTTGCCAGTGAAACGAATAAGTGTCTGGAAGATCCACGCAGCTGCAGCTGACGGGCTATGTTCAAGGGAGATGCGGTTCCCCCTCCCCGAGATATTCTCGGAACTAGGTGAACAACAGAGATCATTGCACGGACTGACTCAGGGCGGTGTGCAGAGACTCTTTTTGGTTGGAGCATCAAGAGGGAAATCTAGAGAAATGGAGCTACTTCCCAACGCCATTTATGAAGCATTTCCTTCAACTAAGTTTTGATAAGATAAATCGCAGTGTAATCAACTTTGACAAATTCAGCGCTTTTGCCATCGAAGAATTCATCAACGGCTTTTTTGCATCCTTTCCAGTGTCCGTAGTCGTCGATTATCAGGACACCGTTTCTCTCAAGCCTATGCCATAAAACTTCTAGTTCCATTTTAGTCGACGCGTACCAATCCGTGTCTAATCGCAGTAATGAGATAGTTTCGGGTACATTTTTAGTGTCATGCAATGTTTCACAGACATCACCGACTATATAATTAACTTTTTCAGCAGGAAAACTAGAACTGGAAAGATTTTTCTTCACTTGGTTCAATGACTCAATGCAGGCCACGGAATCGAAAATTTCACTTGCAATATTGTCTCTATAATCCTTGTCGACTGGTTCTGGTACGGTCATTCCGGTGAACGTATCATATAACCAAACCTCCTTGTCTATAATGTTATGTGAATCCAAGTATTCCATTATCCCTAGGATATTTCCTCCTTTGAAAACTCCGCATTCCACGCAGTCGCCAGTAACTTCATTTTTTCTTACATGTTCAAGCGAATCGTAAAGGCAGTGAATGCGCTCTGTTGATGTAAGGGTGAACGGTTTGACTAATTCAGTGAAAGTTGATCTGTCCATTTGTTTGGAATTAAGCCTTTTTGATAAGAAAGCTCGGAAGCTTTTCTTGGCTTATTAAGCATATCTTGAGATCATTTTGTTCGCAGAATTCATCAACCGCTTGAACGACTCCAGGAAATTCATTCTCTTCGTAATCGTGCCCCATTATGAGTCCATTTTCCCCAACTTTTTGGAATGAAAGATTCAGGTCCTGCTTTACGGCTTCATAGGAGTGGTCTGCATCAATGTACACCGCGTCCAAGTGGTCATCTGGAAGAGAATCTAGGAACTCTACAGTGGTTGACTTGACGATTTTAACCTCCGGATGCTTAGCATATTTCTGGGTAAGTTGATCAAAGGATTCATTCAAGTTTATAAACTGAAAGTTTTCACCATTAACATCCCCCGATCCCATCTTCCCATCGAAGATATCCACTAAGTAAAGTTTTTTAGGTTTCAGTAAGGAACTTATCTTTTCTGAGAATGCCCCGGAGAAAACTCCAAGTTCTGCAAAAGTACAACATTGAGGGACATTTGCGATTAATTCTTCTCTATTTTTAGTAAACTTCATTCTTGAAATTTGGCCCTTGAAGGATTTGAAGAGATTCTCATTGGAGACCAGGGTTCTCCTCCGGTATATATTCCCAGGAAGTGTCATCCTTGGGTCGGATCTTCCAGCCAATCAATTTCGCAATTTCGTAAGCTGGGATTTGGTGCTCAACCCCAAGAATCTGCTCTGCCCACTTAACCAATCCCTCTGTTGGTTCAGTATTATCGAACAGAAAAGGAAAGTGTTTCTTGAGTTTTTGGTGTTTACCCTCTTCCATGACGATATCAATGAGTTCAGGATGATTTTGATAAACCGGCACCTTCTCATAGTCCTGTCGTTTGCGATTATACCCCTCTCCGTAATAGCTTACTTTGCAACCACAAAGCATGGCATATGGTATATGGGATCCTATCGAGTTGGTAGCAACAAATTCAAAGTGGCTTAAAAGGTTTCTCATTCGCTGAAGGGCATTAAGGTCGTGTAGCCAAGCACCTGTGATCCAAGGGATACCGGCTTCTTCATAGGCTGCGAGGTAATTCTTTTTTTGAACGCAAAACCCTCCTATACAAGCAGCTGTCAACGAATACTTCTCCCTTAGCGTTCTTGTCTCTTCGGGAAATAGGCAGTTTCTACCTTTCTCGTAGTTTATGTTATTCTCTTTGATAGAATGAGCTGGTATAATTAAAAGGCTATTGGGCAATCTTTTGACCGAAGTGTTATGGGTGTAAAGAAACGGTAAGCCAACCGCACATGCGTTCGGATAACCGTTTTGTTGTAGGAAATACTCCTGTGATTTATTGGCGACCAAATTGGGTACTTTTGTAACCTCGCAACAAGAAACAGATTCTTGGGTTACGAATAAATCGGGCGAAATCATTGAGTATGTTATCCAGCCATGGAGCCATGAAGCTCGAGTGTAAGGGACACCCTTCAAACCTAGACTATTGGCGAGTAAATGCGAAGCACCGTAATAATCAATTTCACCGCTTGCAAGCGAAGTGAAGATTATCGGTGGAAGTTGTTCTATGATAACATCAATTTGAGCACGCAAATATGGATTTTTAACAAATCCTTCGGGTGTTTGTTGTTGTGATATATAGTTAACTAGCTTTTAGCTTAGAAAGTTGATTAATTTTTGTTGAGTTTCCTCGCATCCCTTCAGATCAGATTTCATGTCGTTTTTGTAATCTAACGGAAAATTAGCAAAATATTTGTATTTTAAAATGTTGTGTGTGGCATCGATGATTTCTTGATTAGATGTTGTTAAACCGTACAACAAAAAAGGAATCAGCTTGTTTAGACTGCAATTACGGATTTCTTCAAATCTACTAAAAGAATTAAGGACATGCCGGATGACAATCTCAGATTCTTTGATCTTTCCACTAAATAAAAATATGGCTAAATAATTGAAACAGAATTTGTTATCTAATTGGCGAATATCTGGTAATCTTAAATTATTATTCGTTATACTATCTTTGTCTAAAAAACATAGGCTTGTTACAAAGTAATCATACAAATAAATTTCAGGAATTTTATTTGAGTTAATTAGAGAAGAGATTATGTGATAACCTTTATCAAAGGATTCGATGGAAGAAAAAGCGTTTGCCCAACACAATGAATTTTTGATATCGTAGGATGTATCCGGATTATAATGATTCTTAATTATATAGGAAATAACTTCTCTTCCAATCGAACGAAAATTTGGATGAAACAACTCAGCAGATAAGGAGTGATAGAAATGTGTAATATTAAGATTGTTTTTCGTGAAAAGGTTGTCGATACATTTGGTGCCATTTTCTTTTCTATTTAAAAGAAAGTAAAGGTTTGGTATTAAGAGATTTAATGTTTTATCATTGCTTGCTGTAAAAGCATATATTGTTCTTTCAATTAATTCGGGAGAAAATGAATTTGTAAGCAAGGAATAGTATAAGTTTAGATAAGGTGAGTTACTATTGGCATTTGTGTTTTCAATTAAATTAAACAAAATATCAGTATTATTTTCCAGCAGTTTAGATGTAAGTGTTACTGATTTTGAAGTGCACTTATCCGTTAATTCTTCTCTGAATATATGCTCAAATAAATTTCTTTTGGATATATTAGTGGAATTACACATATGTTCAAATGCTTCGATGTTAGATGAAGTTTTACAAAGCCTTCTAGCATATTCACTTTTAGAATAGTATAAGTTCTGGAAATCTTTGTTTGCAAATTCAAGTTTTGAGGAAATAGAATTTATAAGATTCAATGAATTATCAGAGTTTGAATTTTTATATTCTGATAATATAAAATTTGATATTCGTGAAGGAGCGAATTGCTCTAAAAAGAAATTATTTAGAGTGTCGTTAGTATTGACAGTTTTTAACAGCTTTAAAACTTGGCTTCTTATGCTTCCACTACTAAATAATTCTATATTTATATCTTTATCAAAATTACAAAATAATATTTGTCTTAAAAAACTAAATTTTGGATAAGAATTACAAATATGATTTTTATTGGATATTGTATCTTTAATGAAAGAAAGAAAATCAAGTTGAGGATAATTAATTAGTGATAATATTTTTGAATTAGAATTTAATTTATAACAATCATTATCGGTCCGATTAAAATCAAGAAATTCTATTTTCCCACTCTCGGTTAATACTTTTTTTACAACTTCATCGCTTACTTGTGTGACTGAGCTGTCTTTAACTGAATTGAAAATTCCGGTTTTGTTAAATATTATGGTAGTTTTTTTGTTGTTTTGATTCGGAGACAGTGCTGGTGGGATGAAATGAAATTTATCACCGAAGATTGCATGTGAATTGGGTATATCTTTTCCAAACAATTCGTCATGAGTAAACTCACTCAATAGTAATTCATAAGAAATTTCCTTTAATTGATTTATTTGCTCAATTAAATTTTCTTTTTTGTACCCACACAGTGAAACTACTAGTTTACCTTCAAAATCTTTTGGTATTAAATCTAAGTTAAATGGTTCTAATAGTATTAATGTAGCATCTGAAATTTCTTTTACATGCTGATGTTTGTAAATGTCCTTGGGATTTATTTGATTTTTTACAATAATATTATTTTTGATTACATCTTCATAATCTTCATCATATGCACATAAAATTTTCGCACTTCGTTTCTTGTAAATTTCAATGGCAACTTCTGGCCACCCGACAAAATTTTGTGGCTGGAACGATTTAAATGATATTATGATATTATCCATACATTTAACAATTCTCTTTATTTTTATCTAGATTCATTACATCAAAACCAGACATATATCTAAGTTCGTTTTCATCACCGAAATCTGACCAATTGAGTCTCTTTTCAAATACAACCTTGCCGGATTCCAAAATACCTAGAAGCCCAAAACTTAGTTCGCTTCCATAAGCTCCGTCAATGGTGGTGAAGATGGTGTCTCCGCAAACGTCTAGTCCACGACACCAATTAGGTTGTCTGTTTAAGGAGTGCGGATCGCTAAGCTTGATTACTTTTTGAACTAAGTCTCTATGGTAAATTTCCAAATTATCTAAATGTATTTCATCTGTTCTTGTATGAAGATTAGATTCATTTGAATCTTCTGCGATGATTATTTTACCGTCGATGCTCGTGAAATAAAATCTTCCGTTTATGTGTACACCGTCATGCAAAAGATTGGGTGATCGGTGATTGATAAGCCTAAGACGAGCTTTTCTGTTTACCAAGTCAATGACTACAAAGCAACTTGCGTTCCTTGAGGTCAACCAGAGATCGTCTCCGATGAGTTGAGCATGGTTGAAGTGCCAGAAGCCGCAACTGCCTCTAAATTGCTTGCTTATGAACCTCCAATCGATCTCACCTAAACCATCTAGTTTTTTAATGCTTAGGTCTCTCATGATTGAGAAGTGGTCAATAATCTTACCATCAAAATCAGTGAGCACAATGGTATCTTTGGAGGTTAAGACCGTGATCAGGAATCTATCGTCTCCAGCAATCCCATGAGCATCGCAAATTAGAGGATGAGAAATAATTTTTTTCACCTCGAAGCTTTGAGAATCTATCTCGTAAATGGAGTTCCAACTGGACGCAAAAATTTGATTTTTGATTCTAACCATGCCGGCAAGACCGTATCTAGGAAGCTTTTCAAAGCTCTTGGCGGAACCCAAGGGTTTAGTCCCTTTGAGCAATGAATCCATTTGCTTGAAATCTTCTGGGTCGCGCGGAAATGGAATTGATATTACTTGTTCTTGGTTGCCCTCAAGATGCCAAAGGGCTGGTCTATGCAAACCTGGGTCATTTGAATAGCTATCGTTGTAACCATGATCGAAACAAACGAGGAGGTTCATGTCGCGCCAATAAGGTCAGAATTTTTTTGAGCAACAACCCACATGTTCGAGGATAAGGAGTTGTCCGCAAGAAACTTTTGGAAAGGCTCTCCCAAAGACTCCCAATTATTAATTAGGATTTCCTTAAGGAAAGGATGTCCATCAAGGTTGAATTCTTGACTTAATACCTTTTGGCGAACCAATTCAGCATCCAAGTTGCCGGGAGTAGAAATCTCCAAAATTTTAAACCCGACCTTTTCCACCAAAATCCGAATGGAGTCGGGGCTAAAGTAATTTAGATGCTCATGATCAATACTGGGGGCGTTCGACCCCAAAACTTTCATGTCAAAACCGTCAATATTCGGGCATGTTAGTACGAGGATTCCCTTTTGATCAAGCAAACCGAAACATTTTTCCAAAAAATGCTTTGGCTCGAAGAGATGTTCAATGACTTCAAAATTGGCGACTACCGAGAATTTCTCGGTCGATGGGAAGTCTATATCCTCGATTAAGCCTTCCTTCACTTCGATTCCTTTTTGGCGACAAGTTTCAGCCAATTCGGCAGTTGCTTCGATTCCTAGGATTCGGTTGAAAAAGCCTGTTCCTTTCATTTCTTCGCAGAATGAGCCAAAGGCACAACCAACTTCTAGCAAGGAGTCAGGCTTTATTGAATTCCGCTTACAAATCTCAAGGATTCGTTCGACCCTGGGTTTGAAGATCTTTTCTCTTCTCTTTACCTCGGAAGAAGGAAAAACGACTTTATTCCAAAATTCATAAGTTGCCGAATTGCTATAAAACCAAGACAAAATTTCAGGAGTGGGTCGCGGGGATACGTAGAGGGTTTTGCATGAGTCGCATTCCAAGTAACGCAGTTGATTCTTGAGAAACTTGAAATTGTAGGAATTTTTTTGACAGGCAGGGCAGGGGACGTCGACAAATTCATTTCTTCTAGTCAACAGTCTGCCAGTATCAATGATATCCCGTATTTTGCTCTCCTCTCGAGTTTCCGATGGTCTGATTTCAGACTCCTTGAAGATGGCATTTTCTTTCAAATCAATTACCTCGCATTGGAATCCCAAATGTTGTCTTTAGCCCAATTACCGTCTTCCCCAATCCACCAGACTCTGGGGTCACGAAATTGATCGGCGACTCGATCCCACTGTTCTTCGGTCCAATCTACGTATTCAAGCCATCGGTATAAATCCTTGGGTTTGATGGGATCCATCTTGCGAACGATTTCAATTCCTTCCTCTCTTGTCATTTTGCCTGCTCGAATGTCCTTGCATACGTGATCGGACGCACGACCATATCCAAACTTTACGTACTTCATGTAGTCATGGATTCCATTTTCATGGATGTCATCCAAGTTCGACATTGTTCTGTAAGTTCGCTCAAAAGGTTCGGCAGCTTCTTGGAAACCATAAAGATCCTTCATCAGTTGAGTGTGTTCGTTGGCTTCCCACTTAAAGTAATTGGAGATGAAAATTCCTCTGACGTCGACTCTCTCTATTTCTTCATCCGTAGGATACATCCAAGAAACCAAATCCTGTTTTTCCAATTGATTGTCGCCGAACTCTGAGTCGAAATCCTTTCCTCTGTCCACAAAATCATACCATTCGTATCCTCTAAGCATATGCTCGTGCCTTTGTCTGTAAGTGAATTCCACCATGTCGTCATACGAATGTTGCCCACCCACATCCATGAAACCGTGTTCGCCCCAAAAAAGCAAAGAGACGTTATGTTGAACTGCAGTTCTGATCGGGTAAGTGTTGATGCCGGCATGAGCATGCCAATTGACGTCTCCCATGATCAGTTGTCCCAACCGATTCATCTTTTTGAGAACATGGATGCTGGGGGTGAAAAAAATATGATCGACGCCAAATGCCTCTCTCATATTCAAAAGATTGCTCATACCAACTTCGGAATAATTGTTCGCATGGTAAGTCACCAGAAGGGGGCGCAACCCATATTCTTTTGCAAGCAAATGTATCTGATAATAGCTGTCCTTTCCTCCGCTCACTGGAATGATACAGTCATAGTTGGAACCGTCTTTAGAGCGATAATCTTCAATGAGGCGTAAGAACAGTTTCTCTCTTCGATCCCAATCAACCGAATCTCTTTGGTCTGCGACTTGGCATCCCGAGCATATTCCGTTTTCATTAAATGCAAGAGGAACCGCTGAACTTGCTGGGTACACGCAATTACTACAATATCCCATGGGGGAAGGACGATTGGGAAACTTTTCGAATTTCCCTAATTGGCTATAGTTTAATGCGGGTTTCATGGTCGTTGTTTAATAATAAAAGTTAGCAAGAGCGAATTGCTAGCGAAAAGAATGACCGTGTTTCGATTTCAGGAGTTTTTTGATTCTCGGATAAGCTCTTTCCTTAAAGTGAAAAATGTTGCCGGCTGCCAATCCGGAAACATTGGTCTGTTCAGCTAAATCGAGGAAATCATAAGGATCGCCTGCTCCTCCACACGCAATCAATGGAAGAGAAGTTGATTCGGCAATTCTTTTTATTGTGTCTATATCAAAGCCATTTGCCATACCGTCTCTTTCAATACTATTAAGAAAAATCTCTCCCGCACCCAAGGATGAAGTTTTATCAATCCATGCTTCAACCGTCCATTTGGTTTGCTTGGTGCCAAAATCAGAGAAAACTACGGGGACTTTTTCAATTATCCTGTAATCAATTGAAATGACCACGCATTGTGCCCCATATTTTTCAGCCGTTTCTTCAACTAGTTTCGGGGAAATGATCGCACCCGAGTTAATAATGATCTTGTCGGCACCACTTTGAATTCTTACATCGACATCCTGCAAATTGCGAATTCCTCCTCCAAAAGTTAAGGGCATGAAACAAACTCTGGAAATTCGGTCAATAATTTCTTCGATGCTATTGTAGGATTTAACGCCATGGTCGTCACGACCCATATCGTAATGTTTATCCCGGCTAATATCCACATAGATCAATTCGTCAATGTCCCATTCGTTGTAGCGCTTGGCTTCATTTATAATGTTTCCTATGTTTTGATGCACCCTGAAGCCTTCGCTACGCACAATCAGACCATTTTTAATATATAATACAGGAATTAATCTTCTCTTAAGCACAGGTTAAACCTTGGAAAACCTTTTTAGTATTTCAAATCCGGCTCGTTGGCTTTTTTCAGGATGGAATTGGCATCCAAAGAGGTTCTCTTTCTCAAAAACCGCATCGAATTCAAATTCATAATCGCATTTCGCGGTGACGATTTCTCTGTCTTTTAATTTGCAGTAGAAATTATGCACAAAATAAAATGTTCTGGTGTTTTGTTCTCCAACTTCCAGACCTAAGAGTTTGGAGGAAGATTTTATCGAAGTAAGATCATTCCAACCCATGTGTGGAAGCCGGTTTGATTTTACTTTATCGATAAGAGGTTCGACAGTTCCTTGGACCAAACTCAGTCCTGAGCAGTTTTCAAATTCTTTGCTATTCTCAAGCATCAGTTGCATTCCGAGACAAATGCCCAAGAATGGAATTTTTTTTTCCAAGGCAGAGCTTTGAATGAATGAACTCCATCCATTTTCCTCAATGTTCCGAATGGCGCGGGGATATGCTCCCACTCCTGGCAGTATTAGGCGCTTGCAACTTTCTGCCTCCTTCGGATTAAGGCACACCTTACATGAAAGTCCTAAGTGCTCCAAGGCGTTGCGTACTGAAGCAATATTGCCCATGCCATAATAAATAATACCGATCATTGCATGCTTCCCAAAGTTTGTAAAATGATGTACTTCGAAAAGCTAAAAACTCCCATCTTGATTTAGGTTCTAGATCCGATCTTTTTTGCGGGAATTCCTACATTGATGCTGTAGTCTAAAAGGTCTTTGGTAACCACGGCATTAGCGCCAACGATTGATCCCTTTTCAATCCTTACCCCGGCAACTACGGTGACATGGCTAGCCAACCAGCAATCATCCCCAATGCTGATTTCGCCGTAGGTATGACCTTGTGATTTGATAGTCTGATCTTTGGCTGTTCCATGGTTGGAGCTTTGCACATAGCAAAAGCCAGCCAGCATGGTGTCCTTTCCAATGGAGACATTGGTCCCACAATTGAAAATACAATACCCGCCGATATCCGCCCCTTGTTTAAATAGCAAAGTCGATTCATTGGCCGCGACCAACCTGCAACCGGTATCGAAGGTGACCTTATCCTCGATCTTTATCTTCCCGTTTTCACGGTTTCGGAGATCAATATCTCCCAAAACCCTTACCCCATTGCCAATTTCAATATTTTGAGCACACCCTTTTAGCTTAAGATAGGGCACTCCCTGGATGTAAAAGTTCTGGCCGACTTTGATCCCTTTTGATCTGAGGATTGAACTAACCAGTCGGCTATAGGGTTTGTAAACCCACCAACCCAAGAGTAGGGCAAGAAATCGTATCATTTATTTTGTCTTTCGTTCGTCCAACCATTCCAAAACCTGTTGTTTTTCCATTGTGCAGTAACGCTCAAATTCTCCCAACGAATCTTTATCGACAACCATAATGTAGATTTGTCCCGAGGAGTTTTGAACGAGGGCGGTTTTGAAACCCTCGTTCTTGAGCCTTCCATTTACCGATGGGGTTGCGTAAAAACCCCATTCCTTGGATACAAAGTCATGTCTTTTGCCATTGAGTGATATCATTGTAACTTGCTCATTAGCATCCAAATAAATGTCGCCGCAATCGCTGATCGAAATCTTCTCATCCGTCCTTCCAACGAGAAACTTTCGGGGAGGTCTCTTTTCTTCGAACTTCAATTCCAACTCCAATCGCTAACTAGAAAACCCTTGATCATCCAACAGCCTTTTTCTTTGGACCATATTTTGGTGTTTCTAAATTTTTCACAGATTTCGAAGAAAGCATTTTCCGAAATGCCCACAAAATCACAAAACTTTTTGATGTCCTCCGTGGGTGATTCATTACCAATCTCCTTCAGTCTTTCTATTGCCTCCATTCTTGTCAGTCTGCCATTACGAATTTCCAAGGACAAGTTGTCAAAGGAACGACTCAAACCGAACTTATGCCATTTTAGGAAATGATGAATGCTTATAAAATCATCGTCTATATCTGCAAAATCATAAATCCCAGTCTTTGATTTTCCATCCAAGGAGCTTTTAAAACCATGCTTGCTGGCAACCTCGTAGGTCATTTTAACATCCCAATCAAAGTAATAGCCGAGAAAAACAGCAAGAGTCCCGTTTTTCTCCAAGTCTTCGGGGGCAGGTCCAAAGTATGGTGTCAATTCTTGTGACGTTATGGTTTCCGAAACCCAATCCTCAGCAGTTGTCCCATTTGTCACGCCATACTTCTTGAGCCAAGTGGAATTTAACCTAAAACCTGTCTTTTCTTCCCCCGAACCTCCATATTCAAAAGCTGAGTTTTCTCCCCAAATCACTAAGGGTATATCAAATTTACCGGCAATTTTAAGGGGAATATTGAAAAGTGCCATGTGCATTGGTATTCCAGTAGTTCCCTTTTTTTTGAAAGCCTCGAGCATAAATTTTTTTTCTACAACTGGGTTGATTTGGTAATCAATATGGTCCACTCCCAAAGCGATCAAGTTGTCTAGGTTTTGTTGCCCAATCTTAGTCCTGGCGGGTGTTCGCCAAGTTACGCATAGTGGATTCAAGCCTTTCTCAAGGCAAACAATTGTTTGCCAGGTGCTGTCCTTTCCACCGCTTACTGGTATCAGGCAATCATATCCTTTGCTTTTCCGTTTGGCATGAGCGACAACTTCTTCAAAAAGTTCTTCTCGTTTTTGCCAGTCTATTAGATGGCGTTCTTCAAAATTTGTACATGCTGAGCAAACCCCATCTGCATTGAAGTGCAATCCAGGTCGTGTATCAGGTAAAATGCAACGTTTGCAATAGTTCAATTAAGTTCCAGGAAAATTCTTGCGTTAATAAAGTTAAAGATGAATTTGCTTAAATGATTTGGGATTGGAAATTGGTCGAGAAGTGGAATTATTTGCTTCCTGTCGATGATCTCAAAAATCTGGGCTGAAGGATCGAGTAGGTAATCTCTCGTTTCCTGATCATCTAATTTTACGATCGAATTTATCGAAGCGTTAAAGCCCTTCTTTCTACGATCAAGTCTCACTTGTTCGTTGAGAGTCCCTTTGAGCGCTTCTCTTAGTATATATTTCCCATAACCATTTTGGATGAGGTGACGAGAGGGGATGGAATTTGCGAAGCCCAGAAGATTTCGATCAAGGTACGGACTCCTATTTTCAACCGAATAATACATGGAGTTTAAGTCATCCTCGTGCAAAATGACTGGAGTCGCCTCGTGAAATAACTCATTGAGCATGCGATTTCTCAAGAGTGAGTCAGTAAAGTTCTCCTCAACGAAATCTTCGAAGAAAGGTTTCAGGAAGAAACCTTTCAATTCATCGCTGGCATCAAAAACATGGGCTCTGAAATTTGGGTCTTGGTGGTACAAGTTGGGATTCTTCAGGTCCGGGTTACGAACAAATCTGCCTACGTGCTCAGACCAATCTTGCACGTAAAGCGGATAATCCTCCTCAGAACGCATTTCGTTCAAGTGTAAGAGGAAATGATCGTAATAGCCGGTGAAGAGCTCATCCGCGGAAGTACCGGAGAATGAAACTTTGAAACCATTTCCGCTGATTTTTTCGGAGATCATCGAGTGCACGAAGTAACTGATCGTGGCTATTGGAGCATCATGGTAATCAATTAGTTTTGTAAGTCTTGAAAGAGGATCTTTTTGTGAAGCTGATATTAAATGATACTCGCAACCGATGTCCATTATCGTGGCCATTATGTTATCTTCCTCATTGTATCTCTCATCAGAATCAATGATCGAAAAGGTAGTAACTTTTGCTCCGAATTCCTTTGCTGCGATTGAGGCAAGCGCTGCAGAATCGACTCCGCCGCTCAGGCAAAAAGCAAGAGGTACATCTGCTCTGAGTCGAATCTTCACGCTGTTAAGTAACGCCTCCCTTGTTCCTTCAATGGCATCCGCGAGAGACATCTTATCATCCATCTTGGAGCTTGGTATCCAGTATCGTTGGCGGGCGCATCTTCCGCCTGCAGTAATAAGAAGGTTCTCTGCGTACTTAAGTTCCCGTACATCTTCAAAATAAGTTTCTTCGCTTTTATAGAGAGCTTTGTATCCATTCGCCATATGGCGCCTAAGATGGCGATAATTGACGCTGAAACTTTTTCCAGAAAGACATTTGAGGAACTTTATTTCCGAACCGAAATAAAACCCACTTTCGTTTTCGTAGTAGTAAAGGGGTTTTTCAGCAAATCGATCACGAGAAAGAAAAAGGGTTTCATTCTCTGAATCATAAACGGCGAATGCCCACATTCCTTCAAGGAAATCTACGCATTTTTCGCCATAAATACGAAAGTAATGAAGCAAGACCTCTGTATCCGACGAGGTGTTTAAAACGATGCCTCTCTTATTCAAAGCATACCTAAGTTCCAAATAGTTGTAAATTTCACCATTGAAAACAATGGTATTGGCTCCAATCGTAAAAGGTTGGTTGGACCTAGGCTCCAAGTCGATTATGCTAAGTCTGGAATGAAGCAGACCAACAAACCTTTCTTTCCCTGAGGTTCTAAAAAGACGGAAGTCTTGGTTGTCAGGCCCCCTGTTCTTCATGATATTCAGGGTTTTGTGGATCAGAGAGACTCTAACTTGCTCTTTACAAAAATAGCCTGCGATTCCGCACATCCTTCAATTAAAATGTTTTAAGGAAAAAAACTCTCCTTCGTAGATTGGAGAGGACAACTTTTTACCAATGATCAGATGTTCATCTCCAGGTATTAAGCCATTTCGAGGACGAACCCAACAGATGTCGGAAATCGAAATTGTTTCACCAATAGCGATGTCTCTGTTGGATGCAATCGATCTTCCGACTGCAGTTGCGTTTTGCTTTTCACAGATTCCGATGGTGTCATCATTCTTACCTAGAAACTTTTCCACATCTGCAATGACTTCAACGAGAGCCTTTAGTTCAGATGGGTCTGCAGATAATTGATGATCTCTAAAGTCAGATTGATTTTTATCTAAGGTAAAATGTTTTTCTATGATTCGGGCACCACAAGCTACTGCGAGTTCAGCGCCCTTTATGCCCAATGTATGATCTGAGTAGCCTGGAGTGACATCATCAAATTCAATCTTAAGTATATTCCTAAGATTAGCCTCTTCATCGGGGGTAGGATAACTAACCACACAATGTAAAAAGGCAAGGCCCGGAAAAGTTATATCTGAATCAACCCAAACTTTTTTGAGAAATGAAGCAATTTTAGCAGCATCATTTATTCTGCCCAAACCTAGGGACAGGATAACTGGTTTTCCTGTTAATCCGATTTTTTCCAATAATGGCCAAAAGTCATTGTCGCCTGAAGCAATCTTAAATGCAGGAACGATAGGGTTTAGCCACTCTACGACTTCAATGTCAAAAGGGGTCGAAAGAAATATGATATCTTTTTGATCAGCTCTCTCTTTGAGTTCAAAGAATTGATCCTGATTGAACGAAAACTTTTGCAGTTGCTTGATTCTTTTTTGCTCTATGACTGAAACCAAACGATTGGGGATTATGGTTTGAAACTTTACAGCATCCGCGCCTGCTTCGGATGCTGCGTCTATCATTTCTTTTGCTAGTCCAAAGTCTCCTTCGTGGTTATTACCGATTTCTGCAATGATTAGGACCTTCTCACTAGTGTCAAAATCACCAATTTTCATAATTCGGTATCAGGTTTACCATGATAATGAAAAACATATTCAGAAGAAAGAATTCTAAATCCAATTTTTTCATAAAGTGCTATTGATGGGAGGTTGGAGATTTGGGTTCCAACTCTTATCGCTTTTAGCTTTTTGAGCTTTTCTTGAATTTGATAACCAAGAAAAGAAATCATCGCTTCGGCTAAGCCTTTTTGACGGTGGGACGGCTGAACCGCAATAAGGTCAATGATAAGAATGTCCCCACGATGAAGGATTTGACAGAATCCGGCTAGGTGGTCGTCGGCGACGGCAACAACCATGAACTCGCCACGTTGTCCGTTAAAATAATTTTCAGCCCATTTCCGTTTGATCTGATTAGCCGTTTTATTGGGTACCGAAGGATCCAAATGGAACCGGCTAAAACTAAAGCTGGTTTGTGCGATTTCAGAGATCTCTTTGCGATCTTTGGCCCTAGCGAAGCGAATGGAAAAGCTATCAGGAGTTTTAGAAATCTTGTTAAATTGGTGAATGCAAGCCTCAAAGGTTAGGTTAGTGTCGATGAGATTAAACTTAAGAGATTCGAGCCTACGAATTTTCTCAACTTGTTCGGTTGGCACTTTCGTTTGTACGAAGCAATTGTCTTTGTGCGCAAAAAAGTTTTTGTCCCCTTCAGGGTTTTCAGACAGCCAAAAAGAGGGCTTCCCAAGCAATCTTCTTAGGAACGAATCTTCCTTAACTTGTAAGAAGGCGTCTGGCTTACTTGCTATGGTAAAACTCCTTGTACCAATTAATGTATTGCTCGTATCCCTTCTCCAAGGGGAATTTGGGGGTGTATCCAATCAACTTACGAGCCTTTTCCGTATTAAGAGTTCCACGATCTGGAGTGAGGCTGTCCTTCGGTTGATAATTGATTTCAATCTCGGGGAAATGGGCTTTTACGATCTCAGCCATTTCAGCTAGGGAGCGACCATTTCCATAAGTTATATTAAAAATTTGGTTCTTTGAGCTTTCATTCTCAATTATTTTTTGAACCCCTTGTAAAAGATCTTCAATGTAAGTGAAATCAAGCTGATCGGATCCGTCTCCATTTAGGGTTATTTCACCAGTTGTGAGAGCATTTTCAATGAAAATCTGACCGACTCTTCTACTCACGCATCGTTCTCCATACAATGCAGAGGGACGGATAATTGTATAAGGTAGATCGAAGACTTGGTTGTAAGCGATAACCAATTTTTCTCCACCATATTTAAGTGCACCATAAATCCCGACAGGTTGGCAAGGGGAGTCTTCGTTGACGGACTCTTCCCGAAAATTTCCATAAACCATACTTGAGGAAAAATAAATGAAATGCTCTACCTTCCCTCTGGAGGAATCGAGCGCGTTTTCCAATGTTCTGAAACTATGGTCAAAGGTGCTATAAGGATCTTTGTTGGATTTGTTGGCGTGAGAAACCGCTGCCAATTGGATTACTACTTGTGGTGCGATTTCTGAAACTAGTTTTGATAGCATGAAATAGTTGCGTGCATCTTGCACAATGAGCGGGATTTGATGCTCGACCAAGAGTTTTTGTCTTTCGTGGAGAATGTTCAAATAGAGCGAGCGATTTGCCAAGTCTTTGTCCGTGGAAGAAAAGGAAAGAAGGTTATTGACTTGCAAGCTGTCAATGATGGTGACATCAGCTCCAAGACTTTTAAGGTGTAGTGCCAAATTGTGGCCGATGAAACCTGCTCCGCCAATTAAGAGGATTTTTTTTCCGTTCATCTACTTCAGATCAAATGTTTTATTCATAAGCCGAAAGAACTTTCCGGCAGCATTCAACAATTCGAGATACATCTTTTGGGGAAAGGTGAGGTCCAACTGGCAAGGCTATGATCGATTTACTGATAAGGGTAGCGTTGGGAACTTTTGTTTCTCCGTATTTTTCTTTGTAATAACTCATATATGGAACAGGATGAGGATAGTAGATACTCGTTCCGATTCCAAGAGATTTAAGCTCACTCATTATTTGGGGACGATGATTGGTTATAGATGGATCAAGCAGCGCACCCAAGCAATAGTGAGAACTAAGGTAGCGTTGGCCTACGGGTTGTGGCAAAACTCTGATGCATTCTATCTCGGAAAGGCCTTCTGCAATCCGATCGAAATTACTTTTACGAGTGTCAAGGAAGGTGGGCAACTTTTTTACTTGTTCGACCCCGATGGCTGCATGCACCTCGCTCATTCGGTAGTTGTAGCCAAGTTGCGTTACGTCATATTCACCGGGAATTCCTCTCTCCGAGTGTGTTCTGGTTACGCCAAAAGCTTTTATCAGCCTGATTTTATCGGCAAGAGCCTTGTCCTTAAGAATAATCATACCTCCTTCGGCTGTAGTGAAATGCTTAACCGGGTAGAATGAAAAACAACCTGCGTCCCCCAAGAGTCCAGTATGAATTCCGTTGTATTTTGCTCCTGGAGATAAGGCGCAATCTTCCAAGACGAAGAGTCCAAACTTTTCTGCGATTTTAGAAACCGCATCCATGTCAACCGGAACGCCTAGGTAGTGGACGACTGCAATGGCTCGAGTCTTATCGGTGATCAAGGATTCGACTGAGCGAAGGTCTATGTTGCCGGAATGCATTTCTGCATCTGCGAAAATTGGGCGGGCTCCCGTCAGTTCGACTGCATGAGCCGTTGCAACATGAGTTTGACTTGGGACGATCACTTCATCGCCGGGACCAAATCCCAAGGCGTGATAGATCAGGTGCATACCTGCGGTACAAGAGGAAACGCTGATCGCGTATGGGGCATTGGTAAAGACCGCAAAAGATTCTTCAAATTCAATACTCTTAGGTCCGTGCACCAATATTGGCCCTGATAAAACATCAAGAACGGCATTTCTTTCCTCCACTTCGATCATCGGTTTACCAAAGGGGATTTCTGGAAAATCATTCATTATAAAGTAGGGTATATGATGCTTCCTCTCTCCTGAGTTTTAATAGATTCATCTATTGCAAGAGACACTGCCATTGTCTCAATGACTTCGCGTTTGCTCGGGAGGGGTTCTTTGTCTCCTAGTATCGATTCGATGAAATCATTCAATAACGCTCCCTTAGGAGTTCCAGGGTAGGGGGTATCTACAATCTCGGGAGGCTGATCAGGTTCTCGGCTATTAAAATAAGCTGCACCCAAATGACTTTGCTCAAAAGTTCCTGAAGTGCCGTAGACGCAGAGCTTGTGATGATGTGGTGTAAGGCTTGCAAAGTTAGAGGTGATTTGAGCGGTTGAACCGTCTTCGAATTCGATGATGGCCGAGGTTAGAGAGAATCCCTTGAACCGAGAATTTTGGGTGGGAATTTTATTGCCTACTGCTTGAGCGCTAACCGCTTTTTTTCCAGAGAGCCATAGAATGAGATCAATCAGGTGAATTGCTCCGCCGTGGGTTACGGAGTAATTTGGAATGGTTCCTCGCCAACCTTCTGTCAGTTTTGATAGTCTGCCGTAATCATAACTCCCTTCAAAATGATAGGTTTCTCCTAGTGATCCGCTTTCAATTCTCTTTTTCAATTCGATGAATCGTGTGGATTTACGCAAAATAAGGTTCGAAGACAATTTCAGATTAGGATGCTTGTCTAAAGTTGATACGATCCAATCGAGCTCTTTTCGGTTCATGCATAGAGGTTTTTCAACGAACACATGTTTTCCCTTTTCAAGGGCGTTGATAACTTGCTCCGCATGAAAGTTATCATAGGATGCAATAGATAAGAGATTAACATTCGAGTCGTTAATCACTTCATCGGCATGTTTTGTAGTTCTCAGGGAGGGCATCTCCTCTGAGATCTTGTCCAAGGCATTCTGCTCGAAATCACAAACGATATCCACATTGCAATGGGGGTGTTCATTGTAGGCGGATATGTGCCTGGCCCCAACGCCCAATCCAATCACGGCAGCCTTTAAATCATTTGACACGATTAATGAGCTTATTTTTAGAGTAAATTGCCTCTATTTCTTGCCAAGGTAACCTTACATCTTTGTTTTTTCTGAAAATTATTTGGGCAGATTTGAGGTCTGATTCATCATCAACAGAATGACTGGAATTTGCATAATCTCCTCCACTAGTGAATGAGCATATTCGAAATCCCTTAAAGTTTTCGTAGATAAATGAAGTTGGATGTTCCATTTGGGAAGTGGATCTGTTTTCATTTAATATTCGGTCAAATACAGATGTTTTGATTATCTCAACAGATTGACCTTTAGGGAAAGTACGAGGAAAAACATTAGTGACTAGGTCAAATTCTGAAGTTTTTGAAAGTGAGATGGCATGGTCAATAATTTGAGGATCAATCAATGGACTGTCACCGCATATGCGAAGAAATCTTTGGCAATTATTTGACTTAGCAGCATCGCGTAATCTTTGAACTACATCACCAAGCGAACCAATAAAAACATCTAATCTTTCCGATTTACAGAACTCTACAATTGGTATGTCTGTCTTGTTTTTGGATGTTGCAACCAAAACATTACTTACTAGATTTGCCGATTTGACTCTAGATACACACCTGGATAAGATTTCTTTGCCCGATAGTTTCAAAAGAGCTTTTCCGGGTAATCTAG
>ERZ807291.3920-NODE-3920-length-20376-cov-6.392107_pt1 | contig 20376 bp, 26 predicted proteins | sample MGYA00521257_ERZ807291 | MGnify/ENA primary metagenome ERZ807291 (study PRJEB31413, sample SAMN03169783) | marine metagenome | biome: Marine; feature: Water; material: Subsurface seawater | place: North Sea | collected 2011-04-28 | depth 1 m m ... | reverse complement strand
TGTATAATATACTATAAATGTATACAGGTCGAAGGTAAGGACGGTGTTTATTAAAACACCCGGTATTTCGCAAAAAGGTACGATAGGATTAATATTACCCGAAAAAGATATTCCATTCACGGCACAGGGATTGAAACCGGACATTATTATTAATCCGCATTGTATTCCAAGTAGAATGACAATTGCACAGTTAAAAGAAACATTATTAGGTAAAGTATTATTAGAATTAGGTCTTTTTGGAGACGGAACAAGTTTTGGAGAATATCCAATTAAAGAAATTTGTGAAAATCTTCAAAAATTAAATTATGAAAAACATGGTGAAGAGATTTTATATAATGGGATGACAGGTGAACAACTAGACGCAAGTATATTTATTGGACCAGTGTTTTACCAAAGATTAAAACACATGGTAAGAGATAAGGTCCATTCTAGAAACATTGGTCCAATGGTTGTTTTAACAAGACAACCACAAGAAGGTAGGAGTAGAGATGGTGGTTTGCGTTTTGGTGAAATGGAAAGAGATTGTATGGTATCGCATGGTGCAGCTGGTATGGTTTATGATAGGACATATGAATGTAGTGATAAATTTGAAGTATATGTTTGTAATTATTGTGGATTAATTGCAATTTATAATAGTGAAAAACATATTTATCATTGCAAAACTTGTGATAATTTCGTTTCCTTTAGTAGAGTTAAAATTCCATATGCCTGTAAATTGTTATTTCAAGAATTAATAACAATGAATGCTGTGCCAAGAATTATTACAAATAACTCATTTAAGTAAAATTATATTATAAAATACAACTAATTTTTCTTTTTTTTTGTTTTTTTGATTTTTGTTTCTTTGTTTCTTTGTTTTTTTGATTTTTTGATTTTTGTTTTTCTACTTTTTCCCCCATTCGTAACCGATTTAGCAGTATTTGTTATATTTTTAACTGCGGTACCTTCACAACTACATACTAACATACCATCTTGTTTTCCACCATGAGAAATTTGCGATATACCAATTCTAACTCCTATAATTTCATCGGCACCTAATTCTATTGCATTTTGTTTCATTTTATCAAGTGCTTCTTTTTTTGTATCTTCAAATATTTTTGTTATACCCGTCCAATCTACTTTACTAGTACCGAATATTGAAGCTAAATTAGAAAAAAAATTTCTTAATATACTTAAAGATTTAACCTGCATACCACTAACCATACCAAGCACCTCATATTTATCTTTATCAAATATATCAGTTGTTAATAATTTAATATTCATTGGCATTATATATATATAATGTTAGAATAATATTTCTTAATTTTTTACAGTTATATTTTTTTATTTTTTTAAATTTAATATACAAAATGGAAAAATATTTTTATTTATTGGGCTGTGAAAAAAATACACCATTGCAAGATATTGAAAAAAAATATAAAAAACTAATGAGAAAAACACACCCCGATAGAGGTAATGATGATAGATTATGTAAAGAAATAAATGAAGCTTATCAATACATATTAGATTATAAATTAAGTAATTTAATAGATATTTCGGAAACATTCGACAACGAATCGGGGAATGAAATTAGAAAGGAAATTGAAAAAAAAATAATTACAAATGAATTGTCATTTAAAAAATTACTTTCTAATGGAAATATTTCAAATAAAAAAAATGGAATTCTCAAATTTTTATTAGAAAATAGCAAAGATACCGATGCAGTCGACAATACTGCTCTCGACGATACAGATGACGATGATGACGATGCTGATGATGACGATGATGACGATAATAAGTATTTTGGCGATAATGAAATAGAAAACACTTTTCGAAAAAATTTATTGACGAGTCGATTTATTTATGATTGTGAAGAAAAAAAGGAAGAAGTTGGCTTTATAGGAAACATTATTAATTATTTTTTTTAATAACCCACGAATCTTTTATTTTTCCTTTTCTTTCTGCTTTTTCTTGTGTCCAAGACATTATGGTTTTATCTTTAATGAAATTATTCATAACAGTATTTTTGAATTTTGTTTGTATTAAACTTACAGGTTTTGATTTTTTGGAAAAATTATATATTTTTTTCATTTAATATTTATTATTATTTTAAATTTTTTTTAATACATTTTCTATAAAGATTTCCAAAAAATCATTTGTTAATTTTGTTGGGATACCTTTAAAATCAATAATTTTTTTATTTCTTTCAAATATATTTCTACAATCTTCCTTTTCTAATTTTTCTTGGAGAGAAATTTGATTGTTCCATAATTTCAACGCCGTTGCTTTTCCACATTTTTTAAATACACCACTTATATTATCACTCTTATCACCTGTTATAATTTTGCAAAACAAGTCGCATTCACTATTATAAGATGAATTTTTTTTTGTCCTTAAAGGTTTGAATTTCATAGTAAATATTTCTGTTTGGTCATCAATTAATTGCATATAATCATGGTCTGCAGTTATAATTGTAATCTTAACATTTTCCATCGTATTTTTTAAATGTTTTGTTGCGATTGCAATACAATCATCAGCTTCTAATTTTGGATAACTTATAATATGTTTTACACCAGCATCTTTGAATAAATGTTCATATGCCATTATAAACCCTGGTTGTCCATGAAAATTAGTATAATCACGGGTTCCTTTATAATTTTCAATAAATTCATTACGCCATATATTTGCCCTAGGACAATCTTTACCAACTATAATGATAGGGTCTTTAATTTTTAATTTTTGTGGTATTTCTTTTACCTTTTTAATAAACAAACGCTTAAATGCTTCAACAAAGTCTGCATTTTCAAACGGTTTTTCTGGTAATGGAACTTCTTTTTTCGCCAATTTCCACCAAGAAATTAGAGCATAATAGCGAAAGAAAACAAAATAACTCCCATCAATAAAGATAACATTGGTTTTATCCATTATTTATTATTATTATTATTTATTATTATTATTATTTATTATTATTATAATTATAAATATAAATAATAATAAATAATTTTCAATTTATATATAAAATGAGTCATGGTACACCATATAAAAAATCAACCGCAAAAATGAGATGGAAATGGAAAAAGAAACGCGTTAGAAGACTGCAAAGAAAGCGACGTAAAATGAGGGCGAGGGCAAAATAAATAATATTTAAAAAGTATAAATGAATTTATTACAAATTTCAAATACTATAAAATCATCGGTTAATAATTATTTAGACAATGATGGTTTAAAATTTAATTTTAAAAAGAATATTAGTTTAGAAAATAGAAAAAATCAATCAAAAGCAATTATGAAAAAATATCCAAATAGAATTCCAATTATATGCAATGTTTCAAATAAATTACCAGAATTAGATAAACATAAATACCTAATACCAGAGGAGATGAATAGTACAGAATTTTTTTTTGTTATAAGACGAAGATTAAAATTAAAAGAAGACAATGCTATGTATTTTTTTGTGAATGATAAAGCCTTAATACCAAACTCATACATGAGTCAAATATATGATAAATATAAAGACGAAGATGGTTTTTTATATATTTTAGTGTGTTCCGAAAATACATTTGGATAATTATTTTCTTTATAAATAATATAAATGATTAAAAATATAATTAAAATACAAAAAACATATGGACATGCTGGTCCAACATCTGATAATACAAGTCGCATTGCGTTATTGAAAAAAGTGCAATCAAGGACTGCGTCGAATGGTGTAAGAGCACAGTTATGGGGATTAAATGATATGAAAGGTAATGTCAGTGGTTCAACCGGTGATGCTGGACAAAGAACATACTTTAGTGCAGTATTTCCTCGATTTTCTTTTTAAATTATTTAATATCTAATTAAATATTATAATGTTTCAAAAATTATTAGTAGAATTTTTAGGAACTATTTTCTTTTTATATGTTATTCTTGCTGTTGGTAATCCTTTAGCAATAGGTCTTGCCTTAACTGTTGCTATAATGGTTGGTGGTAAAATTTCGGGAGGTCATTTTAACCCAGCTGTTAGTGTTATGATGGTTGCCGCAAAAAAAATGAGAATGAATGACGCGGCACCTTATATTTTAGCACAAATAGCCGGTGGTTTAGTAGCTCTCGAACTACATAAACGTGTTTAATACTTTTTTAAATTTATATATTAATATATAACTTTAATATATAAATGGTAAATAAAGTGTCTATAAGAAGGAGGACAAAGAAATATAAAATTAAAAAAAGAAAAAAGAAAACAAGGAAAAAAGGAAAGAAACGTAAAATGAAGGGTGGTGGGCTTGCAGACAAATTTTTAGGATTTTTTAATACTGCCCCAAAAAAAGAATCACAAAATTTAGAAAATGGTAAAATAGTAAATGGTAAAATAGAAAATGGTAAAATAGTAAATGACCAAGATAAAAAAAATTGCCCTCAACAAAAAGGAGTTTTTGAAACAATTAATGATTTTAGTAAAGAACAAGTAAATACATTAAAAAATAGTTTAAATGATGCGAATGCTAAAATTAAAAAGACAGCAACAGAACAAGTTGGTCGAACTTTTAGTAATATAATGAATAGGATGGTGGAAAAAAGTGAAAAAGAAAACGTTTGCCCCTGTTGTAAAAGACCTTATACTGATAAAGAAAAAGTCCCGGTAAATTATGAAAAAAATGAAAATGAAAAAAATGAAAATGAAAAAAATGAAAATGAAAAAAATGAATTTATGGAAAATTTTAAAAAAAATAACGGTATTAAACCATTAGATACAGATGCGATTTCATTAAGTATGGATGCTAAGTCATTATAGGCTTCATTTAAATGAAGAAAAAATAATATTTTATAATAATTTTATAAAATATTATGTTCAATCTTTTTGTAATTTCTATTTTAATTATTAATTCTATTTTTTGGGGGTTTTATCCAGTTAGTGAAATTTCACCGCATCAAAAATTTATTACATATTTAGGAATAGATTATAAGGTAAATACATTTTTTCATATATTTATTGGGTTAATATTTTATTTACTATCTGTTCTTATTTCACATTCTATTATTAATTAATCTCTTTTTTTAATACTTTAAAAAGTAAATAAGCTAATAAAATACCAAAAGAAGCATTGAAAATCTTTGCAATCGGTTTATTTTTTACATTTATAATAGGATTTCTACTATTTTGATTTTTTATTTCAAATAAATTTGCAAATGATTCTTCTTTCGGTGTCTCCGTCCAAGAACAACTTGCAACACTTCCCTCAATCAAAGGATGTTGAAACATATTATCTGTAGCCTGGCTGACAGATTCTCCAGAAATTTTAGGATAATCATCTGTTTTTACAGTTTTAAATGTACATGGATTTAAATCTTTTAAATCATCAATAGCAACCCATTTTTTTTCAATTATAACGTCGTGTTTTTTATCATTGGTATTTTTAGAATTATGTTTTATTGTTTCAAATTCAACTTCAAGACAATCAGGAACAGCCGGTTGACCCATCGCGCTTATTATTTTTGTTGGGTTTAGTTTAAAAATATTATCAAGTATCCCAGGAACAAAACCTTTCATTGCTGAAATATTCCCTAATCCGGGTATATTTCCAGTTGGAATATGGTCGACATAAACATGTCTTTCGTACTCATCTGTATCCTCCTCATTTATTGCAACAATTTTTTTACCATCCCATACTCTTTTTTTACATTTACCGCGTGTTTTTATAAAAATTCTATCACCGATTGGTTGCATTCCCCCAAGATTTGCTTGTTCATACTTTATTTTTTTATTAGCAATTCCGTCACCTGTCATTAACAAGCTACCATAGTTTATTAAACCTGCCATATTTTTACCTAAAGCACCTAAATTGCCAGCGGTAGACATTCCCATTTCTTCAGGTGTTGAAATATTTTGATGATATGGATAATTTGGTCCTAGATAATCATTCATTAATATATATTAGTAATAATATAAATAATTAAAAAATAATTAAAAAATAAGTATTATATTATTACAATGTCAATGAATTTAAAAATTAATAATTATATGAAACATGGTAAAAAAACATTAATTATACCACGAACAGATAATATTTTTAGATTAGATATAAAAGATTATATTTCAGAAATATCTAATTTCATAGCTGAAAATGATGAACAAACAAAGGAAGAAACTAATGACGAAACTAAAAATGAAACTAAGGAAGAAAATGAAGTAAAGGAAGAAAATACATGTAGAATATGTTTTGAAGAAGAAATAGATGAGAACAATAAATTAATATCACCATGTTTATGTAGAGGAACCCAGAAACATATACATATGGATTGTCTAAATGAATGGAGAATAGTCAATGACCATAATCCAGTTAAAAGAGATAATTGTGAAATTTGTAAATTTCACTTTGTTATTAGAAATCAAATAAACTTCTTAAATTATAAAGAACAAACTTCTTTTGCTGAAATATGTCTTAGACATTTATTTATTATTATTGTTAGTTCAGTTTATGGAACATTTGATTATGGTTTCGATTTTTTTACTGTGAAAGTACTAAATTTATTTTTATTAGATAAATGTGAAATATTAACATATTTTAATAATATGAAACAACAATTTAATAATGACAATATAGGTAATTATGACCATGTTATAATTCTGTATATTGCATTTATTTTTTCTTTCATAAATTTTTTAGTTTACTTATTTTTAGTAATAAAAATATTAAAAAATAAAATAAATAATATCGAATATTCTATAAAAGTTAAAAATTATAAAACATTTCTAAAAACTCAAATATCTTTATTTTTATTTTTTTATTATATTGGATTAATTATTGATAATTTCGATTTTTTTTCCAGTTTATTACCTTTTATATGTTTCATAAATATTATTTCTTATAATTTTTATATTATAAAGACAAATATTATTTTAGATGAATTACATGATAATCGAGGTAGAGACGTAATTTACTCTTTTGAAAATAACCCATTATTAGAAATACAAACTATTCAGGATAATATTTAAATAATATATAAATTTATATAAATAATATTTAATAATATATAAATTTATATAAATAATATATAAATTTATATAAATAATATATAAATTTAAATAATATATAAATAATATATGACGTGTTTTTGGGACGGTATTATTAAATCATTAAATAAAAATGACTTCGACATAATAAACGAAAAAAAAAGCTCCAAAATTGAATTGATTAAAATGTTAAAAAGAAGAAAAAAACCAATGCTAAATGTTTTATGGGAAAATCAAAAATTATCCGAAAATGAAATTAAAGAACATTTATTAGCCATAGATGAATATGATACAAATGGTATACCGGGTGGACATTTAACTTCAAGTTGCGACTCTTTTCTATTGCTTATTTGTGAATTATTCAATGTAAATATAGAACATATGTATATGATTAATACTATTAAGTATAATAACACGAAGGAAACTAGAAAAACCTTGTATTATAGTTCAAATAATAAACATTTTGTTTTTTCAAGATAAAAATTAAAATTGATTTTAATTTTTATACATATTATAAATTAAAACACCATGGATAATTTAAAATATAGAAAATTATATTTACAGGAAAACTGGCAAGAGAATAAATTTATAATGGTTAAATATGATGTTGAAACATGTGAATTTAACCATTGTGTAAAAGAAAGTAAAATGACGATTGACTATCAAAGAATTCACCCTTTGGTTTTGGATGGTACTGCTTATTGGATTACACATAACAAATTATGCGTGGGGTATAATTTATCTGAAAATAATAATGTGTTTAGACCTATTTTTTCAAATAAAAGGCAGAGAATATTAAACAAAGTCAATAAAAATATTATTAATCCATTGAAATTCTGGAATAAGGTAAAAACAAATTATTTCATTATCCTTTATAATAATAAAAAAATTCCAGTTGAGTGTATAAACTATATTATACAATTTATATATCAGTAAATTTTAATGAAATTTAACTAATGAAATTTAACTAATGAAATTTAACTAATGAAATTTAATGAAATTTAACTATAAATTGATTTTTTTACAGTTAAATATGAGTTTATTAATAATGGCTAAAAGAGTTCCTTATGAGTATGAAAAATATAAAACAAACAAGGAAAACTTGGCAAAAACCCTAGATAAATACGGCGTTGCTATTATTCCATCAATCCTGAATGATAAAGAATGTACTAATATTGTTTCGGGTATGTGGGATTTTTTCGAACATATAACGCAGTCTTGGGAAAATAAAATTCAAAGAAATAAAAATGACACATGGAAAGAAATGTACAAATTATTGCCAATGCATTCAATGCTATACCAACATTGGAATATTGGACAATCTCAAGTTTGCTGGGATGTTCGCCAAAATCCAAAGATTGTTGAAATATTTGCATATCTTTGGAAATGTAAAAATGATGAACTCCTCGTTTCATTTGATGGATTAAGTTTCAATATCCCACCAGAAAACACTAACAAAGGTTGGTTTAAAAAAACATGGTTGCATTCGGATCAAAGTTTTAAGAGAAATAAGTTTGAATGTATGCAAAGCTGGGTAACTGGTTTGGATGTTGAAGAAAATGACGCAACCTTAACTATTTTGGAAGGAAGTAATAAATTCCACAAAGAATTCCAAGACGAATTCAAAACAAGTGAACAAGGTGATTGGTATAAGTTGAATGAATTGGAGGAAGAATTCTATATTAATAAAGGTTGTGTAAGAAAAAATATTATGTGTCCAAAAGGTAGTCTAGTTTGCTGGGATAGTAGAACAATTCATTGTGGTGTTGAAGCAAGGAAATCATTAAAGAATACAGGTAGGGAAAAACCAAAATTTAGGTCAATTGTTTATACTTGTTATAAACCTAGACTTTTTGCAAATGAAAAATCGATAATAAAAAAACAAAAAGCATTTGAAGAAATGAGAATGACATCGCATTGGCCATGTAAAGTAAAATTATTTCCTAAAAACCCAAGAACGTGGGGAAATGAAATGCCTGAAATTACTAAAATAAATCCACCTGTATTAACAAATTTGGGGGAATTATTGGCAGGGTTTTGACTTAAAGAAATAGTATACATATATTTTATAAATGAAACTTGTATATTTTAATGGACGTGGTATGGCTGAAACATCAAGATTATTATTAGCTGCAGCTGATTGTGAATATGAAGATTTTCGATATCCTTTAGAAATTATAGATATGAAAACTTATAAATTTAATAGAGCAAAATTTGACGAAGATAATAAAAACGGACTTTTAAATAAGTCGATGGGAAAAGTTCCTTTTTTAATGGTTAATGGTAAAACAATTAGTCAATCAAAAAGCGTTGAACGATATTTAGCAGATAAATTTAATATGATGGGCGACGGAGATGAGGAAAAAGCGTTAATTGATAGTTATTGTGAATATTTACGAGACTTTAAAACTGTTTATCAGAAAAGTAAAAAAAATGATGAAGTTAGTGAATGGTTTTTAAAAACACTACCTTCTAAATTATTGGGATTTGAAACTTTACTACAAGAAAATAATTATGATACCACTGCTAAAATTAATTTAGCAGATATTTCTATTTATTCTTTCTTATGTGAATATTTTGATAATAAGACTGATACAAAAAATGCTTATAAAGATTGTGAAATATTAAAGCTAATTGTTAAAAAGGTTAGTGAAAATGAAAGAATTACAAATTGGATAAATAATAGACCTGCGACTGGGTTCTAGGTATGGGTTCTAGATACTTTAAGTCTTAACACCGGTTTCTTCCGCTTTTTTTTCTGCCTTTTTCAATGTTTCTTCTACTTTCCTTTTTTCTCGGTCCATTAAATTATTTGATGTTTTCATCTCATTATTTATTGTTTCCATTTCGCTCAATAAATTTTGTTGTTTTGTTTTAATCATATTAACGTCAGCTTGTTGGTCATAAATCATATCTTTTTCTGCTGGAGATAACCCTTCCAAATTTTTAAATAATCTCCGAAATAACAAATAAAATAATAATAATATTAAAATACTTATTAAAATATTTTCATATAAATACAAATTTTCATATATATTTTTTTTCATATAAATATTATTAATATAATATTTATATGAAATTTATATAATTTTAATATAATTTTAATATGAAATTATATAATTTTAATATGAAATTATATAATTTTAATATGAAATAATTATTCATTTTCAAAACTTGTTATCATTGGTTCTCCATCCTCACCGCCATTTTTTATTATGTTTGGGGCACCCGCGCATAATGTCTTGTCAGTTTTACAAGTATCAATTTCAGCACAACTCTCAGGATTTTCTTTACAATGGTCATTATTGCCTGACTTTTCTTCACCATCTACAAAGCTATATAAATTATTAATTGCATCATCTCTGGTTGTTTTGCTAGCTTTCCATTTAACATGTGTATCTTTTAATTCATTAAATTTTTTCTCAATAATTGATATTGGTTTTTTTATTATTGGTAATAATTTTTTAGTTTGTCTTAAAGCTAATTTTAAATATGTTGGATCTTCTAATTTTTGTTGATATTTTTTAACTTGACAATCATATAATGATTTTTCTCCACTTGATAGTGAATTAACTTGGTCTGGTGATTTTCTTCTAAAATTATTTCCTAAATCGCATTCCATTCCTTCAATTTGAAAAAAATGATTATAAATCAACCATAAAAATATAAATATTAAAAATAAATAAATAGGTATTTCCATTAATATATTATCAGTTTATTTTTTCTTTTTAAATAATATATATGTATTGGTCAAGAAAATTCAAATTATCCGACTGTAAAAAATGCAACTACATCGGTATTCATAAAAATGATAAAAGACATGCTGAATTATATGTATGTGAAGATGGCACAAATACTTTAAGAAGAAGGGGCACACGTACTTTAAATAGAAAAGATGATGTTTTAGCAAATCAAGCTAATGGGTTTTTAACAGCTGATACAACTAAAAATTGTGAAGAAAAATGTATTAAACCAAATAGAAGTTTACAGCATTTATATCGGTCTAATTCACAACCTAACAATAATGAAAAAAAATATAATTATTCTTATAATGATTTCTTACGAATAAAGAGATATAGTAAAAATTTACCGACAACAAGTAAATGGAAAACAACAGGCGACAGTAGTAGTTCTGGATACGGTGGTGAGTGTAATACAGGTACATGTAATCCAAAAATACCCAAAGTTATTTGGAAACCAAACAATAAACAATACAGTGTTCAAGGGGCAGTTGCGAGTAGTTCAAGAATAGATAGATTAAAACTAGATACTATAAGAGCAGGTAAATCATCAAAAAGTTGTGGTGCTGGTAATGAGTTTAAATGTTTTGGTTTATATTACGCAGGTAAGCCTAGAAATGAAGGATTCATATTTAATAATAAACATAAAGAAATAAATTGTCCACAAACGAATGCTGTTGGGCGAGCAAGAGGTAATACTTCGCAAAAAACAATAAACTGTTGAATAAAAATATAATTATTATATATGTCATATTTTAAATCACATTTCCCATTAATGTCATTTAATAATAATTTTTCTAAAAAAAAGGTCGAACATGTTAGACTTAATTCAAACAAAACCACACACCATGGAAGAACAAATGATTGCGAAACACCTTATAGAAATCCATATAACCATTGGAGAAAAACATCGACTTGTCCTGTTGATAATGCATGCGATACCAATGAGAAAATTATGGTTGATAATGTAGCATTAAATTTCAAAAAATCCACCTGTTATAATCCTTATATTAGAAATATTTTAAACAAAGATGGTATTAGAACAAATGATTTCATTTTTAGTAAAAAATTATTAAATGAAAAACGCAATATGACATATGACCAAAATTCAAGAAGTGCCATAAGAAAGACAACTGATATCTCTAATAATTATATTACTACTCCGGATAATAATAATTTAGAAGAAACTACTTTTACTGTTAAATGTTCTCAAAATGTTGTAAAATATCGAAACACTAAATTTAATACAAATGCAGCGGTTTCCGGGAGAAGTCGCATCTCAAGATTAAAATACAATACAGAATTGCAATCTTCATATGGCAATGCTGTAAATGGTTCATTAATATCGAGGCAGGGCGTGGGACATTACGCAAGACCACCTTATCGAAATAATAAAAATGTTGATAATAATCCTGATTGTTCAGAAAGAAGAACATCGCAAAGGAGTGGTATTTGGGGATTAGGGAGATTAAGATGCAATAATCTTACTAGTCGAGGTGCTAAAAACAAAGCGGAATTTGATTTCGCCAAAAACTAATTATATCTTTTTTTAAAATATTGTGGGATTGTTTCTTTCATTATTTTATCAATCAATTCACAATTTATATAATCCAAGTCATATTTTCTTGGGTTTTTCTTTTTCCGATCATTCACTAAAAAAACAGCTCCATCGTCGTCTTGCCAGTTAAATGTGTTTTTTATAAAATGTTTTGCATACTTTTTACCATATTCCAAGCAACCAGTCATAACGATATCTAAATAACGTTGGGAAATAGGGCATTTTTTATTAGGTGGTTTAGAATTCTTATCAATATACATATAAATATTAAAATTATAGTTGGGTATCTTTTCTCGAGTAATGCTTTTTATTAATTTTCTTTTCTCTTTTGTATCTATTTTAATTTTTACGCGTTTGTAGCCCTTTTCTCTTTTATCAAAATTCTCAATGCATTTAAATATAGGGCAAATAACACCGCAGATATTCGTTGGACTGGTTGATTTTCTTAGGGCTAAATAACTTTTATAACCGTATTTACTTTTTTTACAAACCCAAATTCTTCTATATCCAAGTTTTTTTGAAATTTCTACAGGTATAGGGTCTCCTATATACCCTTTTCCTGTATAAATTCTCGACACTGAAGAAATTAAACTACCATATCCAAATATGAAGTTTTTTGGTTTTATTACTGAGCTTTTAATGGTTCCTTTTCTTTTATTTTTTCTTTTATTTTTTATTTTTTTTGTTTTACTTTTTAGGATCATTATTAATATTTGGAGAGAAAAATATAAAATTGATATATAATTATAAAAAGTATTTAATAAATAAAAAGGATTTAATAAATAAAAAGGATTTAATAAATAAAAAGGATGAGTTATTTGAATAAAATTATCTTATGTTTTACAAAGCAGAAGATAATTGGTTATCAATATGAAGATAAAATAATTTGTCAATATGGTTATGAATATAAGACTTTGCAACATTTTTACGATGATTATAAAAAACCAAAGATAAAAACCAGGATTTCTCGTAGTTATTCATTTTAAAATTGAATATTATAATACTTATATTTTTTTATTATAATTCTCTCCAAAATGTTTTCACTAACTCATTTTATAAACAGAAAACCTCAAAAAACATTTTCAACAATAAATTCACAGGTCGCTAGTTTAGATTTGGAATATGGGTTTTTATCCGCGAAATCACATAGATTAGTCTATAATTCAAGTAAAAACTTTAAAAATTTCGATAATATTTCTTATATTGCAACTGATATACATTTACACGACGTCTTCGTTGATGACAGCGAATTCAAATTATCTTTCGCAAAATACTACCAAAATAACACGTCAGTTATAAAAGGATTAGTTAGTAAAATTGTGGAAGATATGTCTAATCGCAAAGCAATATTCTTAAATGTTGAACTGGGGGGTTATGGGTTCAATGAAATTACAAAATATTATAAACATGGTGTTTCTATTATATTTCAACCAGACGATGATTGCTATAAAGGAGTTATTATTAATTCGCATGGAAATTCAATAAACCATGAGATTGAGACAATAATATCAAGAAAAAGAATAAAAACGACGATATATAAAGAAGGAGTTGACGTAGTCTTAATGAAGAAACTTGTTAAAATTATTAATCAAAATTCTCTCCAAAAAATAAAATATATTGGGAATGAGACAGATACATTTTTAGGTGCTAATCTCCAATGTAGTGATTGGAGAGGGTTTTGTTATATTTACCCATTCATTTTATTTCAGTATTATGGTGAATATTATGAGAGTGAAAGAAAACTCGATGATTGTTTAACTATACAATCAAGTAGTGAATTATTGAAAAATGGTAATATTACGAAATTCGTTCATGGTGTATTTGCAGAATTCAATGAAAGATTCAAAGAAAAAATCATTGAAATTAAAAATAGTGAAAATAAAAAGTATTTGGATAGTTTGGAAGATGTAATAGTTAGTCAAGATTATCGTTTTATAAAGGATATTATTTCGCCATATTTATCTTTCTTGAGCCAAAAAATGTTTAAATAATTATCGATAATTTAGATTATAATGAAAACAGATAAAAAATTGAAAACAGATAAAAAATTGAAAACAGATAAAAAAAAGAAAAAACAAATTGTATATAGAACAAAGGAAGAAAGACAGGAAGAAGTGAAACAAATTTTAAATCAATTGAGTAAATTTGATTTAAATGTAAAATATGAACCAATTAAAAAATTGTATAAATTGTTTAAAGAATATATCAATGAGGATAGGCGAATTGAAGTAAATATACCGTTTCCTGAAATTGATAGAAGAATTAAAGGATTATTGGCAATATCTATTAAAGAAGATACATATGTAAATTTGAAATATGAAAAGTTTTAAAGTTTATTAAAACTTTTTTAAAGTTTATTAAAACTTTTTTAAAGTTTATTAAAGCTTATTTATTTAAAAAAATATTTTTCGGTGAGATAATATCTTTGAATTTGTTTGTTTTAATATTGTTATTTTCGCACCATTTGATACAACGTTGAATATTGTTAAGTTTGAATTTTGGAATTTTTTCACTATATTTTTCTTTGTTTTTAATCATTTTTATGGTGAAAAGAATATTTTCAATTTGTCTTTGTCCAAGAATTATATTTATCTCTTCAATACTGTTCATAAAATATAAATTTTCTTTTATATCTAAAATAGAAGAAATATTGTATTTTTTGAAATCTATATTTTTCAATATTTTTAATATCCCCCAAAATTTTATTTTTATTTTTTTTGTCAAAGGTTTTATGAAATTTAAACAAACAATATATTTTTCAGAATTCGCATACCTACTAGTATAGGGTTTTACAACGTAGACCTTTTCATAGTAAATAGACAATAAATAAATAGCATCCACCGAACATTTATTAAAGATATCGAACATTTTCAAAACAAAAGTTCCACCTATTTTCTGCATTGATAATGCATAAAATATTTGTGTAATAATTAAGCGCGCCGCCAAATTTTCTTGGTCATTATAATCATCAGAAAAATCAATACCACCATCTCCTGTAATAATATCCAAAGAATTACCATATTTTTCACTACAAAATTTAAAATTTTCTTCATTGAATAAATTTCCAGTATTATCTTTTCCACCCTCTAAGGAAATATTTGGATATTTCTCTAAAAAATTTTCACTTTTTTTCCATCCCGGAACACTGGTATCTTTATCAATTAATGTCATACCATAATAATTATCTTTTTTATTATTTCTTAAAAAAAGAGTTGCCTCAATGAAACCACCCGGACCTTCTGCCAAATGAAATGTATTAATCGGTATATCATAATCCAATATATTAAATAAGTTATAAATTTCAAGCAATTTAAAAAAAGCACGGGATATTGGTCTATATTTACTAACAGGCATCTGATAACTAGGAACATTAGTATGTATAAATTCATAAGGATTCGTATATATCTTTATTGTATCCCATAAATATGAGACAGTATCTATTTTTTTTTTCGTATCAATTAAATAGTTTGATAAACTAAAACTGCATATTTGGTTTGATATTTGTTTCATACTTAATTTTAATTTCAAATTATTTTCTGTAATATTTAGATTTGTATTTATTGGTATTCTAAAATAAGTCATTTTATGGTAATAATATATTTAGACATGGATTTTTAAACTATTTTTTATTTAATTTTTAATAGGTAGTGTAAATTTCTTTTTGAATTTTTTAATAAAAACTTTTTGAATACGGTCAGCCATTATTTTCTTAATCATATCTCTACTTTTCATATCAAGATTAATATTTTCAACATTCATTGTTTTGGAAACTTCAACATTAAATACATTTGGTACATTAACATCTCTAATTTTCTTAAATACAAAATAATTATTTAGAAAACTAATATCTTTTTCTGCATCAGTCATGCTAAGAGCCGTTCCAATGTCGGTATTCTTTATTTTTTGCGTTTTTATTTCTTGTTTCATTACGTCATGTAATTCTGAAAAACTACCTATAGAGGAAGGTAATCCTAATTTATTTGCTTCATCAGTACTTAATAACACGAATCCATAATTAATCATCAGCGTTGTAAAATAATCAAAATTTACCAAATATTCAACAAAACTTTTATTAATAGATTCCTGATAAACGTCAATTTTATATCCAAGACTACTTTCATCTGGGTTAAATTCTTCCTCGTCATACATTTTCGTAATAGACCATATTTTTTTATCACCGTTTAAATGAAATATCGATTCTCCTTTTGCTTTTGTTTTCAACCGTTGAAAAATACTTTGTCCATTATAACATGTTCCTACTGAATAACCACCGATTTTACAATTTTCAGAACAATTTCGAACAAATTCATTCACAGATAAATTATCTTTAAAGAAATAGTGGACCGAAAATTGATTTGAAACAATATCAAATCCTTCTTTTACTTTACCCCATTGTTTGAAAACACCGTTGCCCAATTTAAGTTTATCTTTAGAACCAACACCCATTAAAGCATTTATAATCATTTTACTTTTCGGGTCAAAGGCAGCATCATTATTTCTTATATTCATACTTGAATTACCATGAATAAATAAAGCATCGAACATATTTCTTTTTTTCCTTCTAATTTTAATATAGCGAGCACAGGCACCATCCATTTTATTTTCAATATTATCTTTTGAATAATCTATACCAAAAACGAAACTTAATTTAGCATCTATCCATTTTTGAATATCACCTGCTTTACCGACACTCATGTCTATCAATTTCGAACCATTATTGGAAACACTTGTTATTATTTTTTTTTTAACAAACCGATTATGGAAATCACGCAAACCTTTTGTATGAGTTTCTTTTGATTTTCTATTATAATAAACATTTGAATCATAATTAGATGTTTCGATATTCTGCCCCGTAGTTATAATTTCTTCGGTTATGGGAAAATTAATTGAACGCCAAACACTTTGTGCTACGTGATAAGCATTGCCAAAATTGCGTCCATTTCTTCTAAAATCAGCGGTTTTATCATATCGTACTCTAATTGGTTTCCATTGCCATTGTTCTTCTGCTTCTTTGTCAAATTTAAATTCCACAATAGTTTTATCTTTAATTTCTTGCATACCATCCTCAGTCAATATCTTCATTTGTTGATTTTTCCTTTTCAATAAAATATTACACAAATGTATTGGGTAATTTGGAGTTGGTTCAGTTGGATAAAAAGGAACTGGTTTATAATTGTTTCTTTCTGTATTTTTTAGAAATATATTATCTTCTATAATATCATTTAATGGATTTAAAAATCCGTGTTTTCTTTCATCAAATCCTACTCTCAATTCCATCGTTTTGAAAGATGATATTTGTTCAGATGTTTTTGTAGAAGCACCTTCATTGAAAATATTACCAATAAATTCTCGACCATCGGTATTTTTTTTTGTTGTAATAAGGAAATCAATCGTGTTAAATTCGGGTGGTTTCCATTTAAAACTTAAATTCCATGTTTTATTATTTTCAAGTATACCGTTCTTAGTAGAACCAACACTTTTATCTATTGGTGTAAAAATCAATCCATCTGTTTCATAATCAAACATTCCATCATTTGCTTTATCTATAATTGTTTTACATTGTTGGAAAATAGAATTATTTAAATTACTATAAAATTCTTTTGCTTCAATATCTAATGCAAATGACTTATTTGTAATAGGTTTATAATCCATTTTTGATAAAGATTTCATCATTTCGGTATATCTAAAAATTTTAGTTGAAATTTTTGCGTCATATTTCATATTTTCCATTTGGATAAAGGGAAATACACGCACGTCTTCATCACCACTCCAATAAATATCAAAAGATAAATATTTATTTATGAATTTACCATTCTTATCATACATTACGTGTTCTCCGTCGATTAATGTATTAATATACTCTTTATTATTACAAATAAGTCCTGTAAATTCAATTTCTAAATTAATATCTATCAAATACATTCTTTGATTTGGTGCAATATAAAGTAATTTCCTGATACCATCTGCTTTCTCTGTCACCGTATATGGATAATTAATATTTTCTTTCGTAGCATTTTCACTATCCAATGAAACAATGTTATTCATTTCCAAACTAATTGATGATGGACCGATGAAATATTTTCTGGATTTTCTTCTTTTTAAATTATAGAAATTGTCTTCTTTTAATTCTTTATACATTTCACTTGAAACTGTTAATTTTAAATAATTTTTAAGGATACCGTTTAGTTCTGAATATGATACCGGAAAATTTGAGTATTGAATACCACCAATTACTTGTTGTATTCCTTTTTTTAATAAATCTTCTAAAGCAATAGATGAAAATTTATAGGCTTCAGTATTAATCAATTCTAGTTCAATTTCATAATGTTCTATATTATTAAATAAATTAGCTTCTTCGATTGTATATGCTGGGATTAAAATGGAAGAACCCTTTTTATTTTTTGAAGTTTTAATAATACTACAATCAATTTGAAAAGGATAAGCTGGGTGTTTTAATGTGGTTCTTTTAATTAATCTAAAAGTTTTTTTGGCATCATTCCAACCATTCAGGATATTATTTAATAAATTTTGCTTTTTTGTTAATATTCTTTCTTCTTTATAATTTAAACGGAATTCAAAATTATCATAATCAATGGGGTAAAATTTTTCGGTTCCTCTTTTATATTTCGATTTATGAAATTTTTGCATAAATGTAATATATTTTGGAATTTCATCCATGTCAAATGTATTTGTTTTGCAATATTTTTGTATATTATATAATCCTTTTATCGTTGTTCTAATATTTGAAATTTTTTTTAATCCAGTAGGAACATCGAAAAATTCTGTTTGAATGTTTAAATGATATTCTTCATTCGAAATAATATCAAACCCAGAATTTCTTAGTTTTTCGATTGTTTTATCAAATTTAATTTTTGTCAATGGATTATAATGTTTGGTTGCAAACCTAACCTCTAATTCATCTCTTTTATTTTTATTTTCCAAATATACATCTAAATAGTCCGAAATTGTATTTTTGTTTGAGACATTACTCATTCTATATAATTTAAAATGATATTATTTTAAATTATGTTGAATCAATTTAAATATAAAGATGATTTCTAGATATTAAATTTCGTATTTTATTCCAACTTTTTGTAGAATTTTTTCATATAATTCTTTTTTTGAAAAGGTTTTTTTTGCATTTTTCATAATATTAATTTTAAATTTTTCACATATATCTTTTAATTCACCAACTTTATAATATGAAACACCCATAATCGGTTTTTTCAAATTATCTACCAATAACCGCGATTCTTTTAATAATTCAAAATATTCATCCGTTAAAGCTTTATCTTCATTTGTAAATATGTTATCTAAAGTATTATGTTTTATTATGAAAAATTTATCGTTTTCCTCTTTTTTCCATTGATAAACTATATTTTCAGTATAATATAAAAAATTTATATGTTTTATAGTTAAAAGTGTAAAGAGTGTTGTAATATTTATTTTTTTACTATATAATAAATCTGCTTCAATATCGTGTATTTTAATTTTAAAAGATTTCAATTCTTTTTTTCTTTCTTTCACTTGTTTTACTAATTTTGTTTTTTCTTTCATTTCAAGTGAATACGTGTTTTTCCCCAACATATTATAATTATCATAACCATTTTCAAAAATATATAACATCCAGAAAAGTTTATCTTTTTCTTTTATAAAAAAATCATTATTTGTTGAATTCTGTTGTTTGTTCGATGGATTGTTTGATGGATTATGTTGTTTGTTTGATGGATTATGTTGTTTGTTTGATGAATTATATTTATCACAAATTTCTTCATGATTCTTAAAAATATGTTCTTTTAAGATTAAAGAAATATTTTTATTATTTAAACAATAATCAGTTATTTCAAAGAAATTTGACTCTGCCATACTTATTATAATTATTTATATATATTTATACTTTTTATATTTATACTTTTTATATTTATACTTTAACTAGATTGTCATTGTATTTTTTATCAGTTTTTTCGTTTTTTTATCAGGTTTTTTCGTTTTTTTATCAGGTTTTTTCGTTTTTTTACCAGTTTTTCCAGTTTTATCGTTATCAGTGTTATCGTTATCAGTGTTATCGTTATCAGTGTTATCGTTATCAGTGTTATCGTTAT
>ERZ807291.3919-NODE-3919-length-20381-cov-6.534881_pt1 | contig 20381 bp, 13 predicted proteins | sample MGYA00521257_ERZ807291 | MGnify/ENA primary metagenome ERZ807291 (study PRJEB31413, sample SAMN03169783) | marine metagenome | biome: Marine; feature: Water; material: Subsurface seawater | place: North Sea | collected 2011-04-28 | depth 1 m m ... | reverse complement strand
ATAATTTAGTTTATTCATTTGAACTCTTTCACCCAATTTAATTTTAGCGGATTCTGGCTATTATCCCTGTTTTTGCTTGGTTCTATTTCCTGTACCGAAGAGGCGGAAATGCAGACCTATTACATAGAGCCAGAATATGAAGGTCCGGTGGTCGCGTGGAAGTTACCCCCTACTTGGGGTGAAAACCCTGAGCTTTCCGGTCCCATGGCTGGCTCCTTCCATGTAAAGACGGATGCCGGCCCCCAAGGCCGCATCGGTGTGATGCCTTTCAGGGAAGCGGTATCCACCCTTTCCATAACCAATATGTTTGGTATGGAACTGGGATATGAAAGGTTTACCGAGGATAGCCTGAAATCAGTCATGACCCAGAAGAAGGTTGGCGATAAAGAATTTGAATGGGTTCGCCTGACCGAACACAATGTCACGAGGGATCCTAAAACGGCTCTCCTTGCTGTTTACCGGCAGCAAGATGAAACCTGGCTTTTCCCCTTTGTAGCCAACGCAAATTTAATCAACCAGGAAATGGATGCTTTTCTTGCCTTCCTTGATTCCACCACCTTGCGGGCGGGCAAAAAAGTTATCCGGGCCGCCCGCCCGGTCTCGTCCCCTCCCCTAAGCAAACCTAAAGGAGGACCCACATGGGAAGCACCCAAGCATTGGGTTCCCGGGAAAGCATCTTCCGTTCGAATTGCGAGCTATTTAGTAAAAGATGGAAAGGGGAATGAACTGGACTTCTCGATCACTTCCTTTCCGGGAGATGTCGGAGGGTTACTTTCCAATGTAAACCGGTGGCTCTCTCAGGTGGACTTGCCCAAAATAGAAAACAGCACTGATTCCCCTTTGTTGTCCTCCTTTAAACTGGATGATAAAGACGCCCATCTTCTTCTTGCGGAAAATAAGGAGAAAACCATTTATGGGGCTCTTCTTTTCGGTCCCTCCCAGTCCTGGTTTTTTAAAATAATCGGCGAGACCAGCCTCGCAAAAGTTGAGAAAGAAAACTTTCTTAATTTACTGGAAAGTGTCTGCTTCCATGACCATTAATTCGTCCGAAAGACCAGCTACACACCGAAAATGAGCAACCCATCGAAAACTAAGAAACGAGCTTACTCAGTAGGGGCACGCCAAAAGGCATTTCCCTGGATCGTTCCCTTTGCATCGGTCCGTCTCACTCTTGCCCTGCTGAGCTTTTCCATGATCCTCATTTTTGTCGCCACCCTCGAGCAGGTGCGAATTGGGATTCGCGGGGCACAGGCTGAGTACTTCGAAAGCTTTTATGGAATATGGTATTACCCTGAGCAGTTCTGGGGTGGCCATCTTCTCAGTGCGGTGCCTCTTCCCATACCGGGTGGCTATCTGCTTGGCGGGCTTTTAATTATCAACCTGATTGCGGCATTTATCACCCGTTTCCAGTGGTCGGGCAAAAAGATGGGGATTCAAATTATTCACCTCGGGATCATCCTTCTGCTGATTGGCCAGATGACTACCCAAGCCATACAAGTCGAATCCCGGATGCTTATAAACAAGGGCGAATCCAGTAACTACATCGAACGCTTTCATGGAGTGGAACTGGCTATCACCGATGTAACCGATGCAAACCGCAGTAAAGTTGTTTCCATTCCAGAAGAATTACTGAAACCAGGCAGCACCATCCGGGTACCCGGGTTTCCGCTAAAAGTAAAAGTAAGTGCCTTCGGACCAAACTGCAGCTTTGACTTTAAGGACTCGGCATCCATGCGGAGTGCAATCACTTCCAATGTTAACCAGGGAATTGGGGCGAGTGCCAACCTTAGCCTGACCCCATTGGATGAGGATTTTAGTAATGACGCCGCCAATTTTGGTTATCTGGTCTACCAACTTATTGAAGGCAGTAAAGAACTTGGTACCTGGTTGGCGGTTTCCCACCCCGCTGGAAATGACAGGTGGAAAATGGTTCACACCAAATTGGAGGGAATGGCCTTTCAGCCTTTGCGTCACGCCGGCAAGTTGTGGGGAATGGAGCTGCGCTCCAAGCGGGAATATCTACCCTACTCTATCGAGCTTTTAAAAATCGAAAATGAGTTTTATCAAGGCACGGACATCCCGCACAATTTTGAAAGCCATGTAAACCTGAACCTGGAAAGTGGGCAAAAAAGAAAAGCCCTCGTTTACATGAATACCCCTCTTCGGCACGCCGGTAAAACCTTTTTCCAATACCAAATGAATAAAGCGGCGGACTACACCGTTTTTCAAGTCATTCGCAACCCGAGTTGGTTGGTGCCTTATGTCGCCTGTATTCTCTTGTCCGTCGGTCTCCTCTGGCAATTCAGCTTTCACCTGGTTAATTTCCTCCGTAAGCAATCCAGGGTTTCTGCATGAAGTTTTTGAAAAGATATCCCCTTATCCCCAGTGCTTTGTTTGCCCTGGGAATTTACTTGGCGTTGTTACCCTTCGGATCTGTCAAGGCATCCCTGCTAGACTTCTTTAAGCCTGAACCCGTTCCCAAAACTGAGGTGATTGACCTGGAAGCTTTTTCCCGGATACCTGTGCTTCGGGGAGGAAGAGTAAAACCATTGGACAGTGTAGCCCGAAATACTCTGCTTGTTTTGCGAAACAAAAGAACTGCCCTCGATGAAAATGGCTCCAAAATTTCCGCAATCAACTGGCTGGCCAAGGTTCTTTTGGAGCCTTCAGAGGCGGACAAGCTCAAGACCTTTGTCATTGACCATGACCAAGTGCTGGGGCTGCTTAACCGCAAACTTGCCAAAGATGGAAAGTATTACTCTTACAACGAGATTGAGCCTTTCTTATCTGAAATCGATCAGAGTGCCCGGGAATCCGGAAAGTTGGAGCGTGAAAAAAGAGATAGTTTTGACCAAAATATTATCGATCTTTACCGAAGCGTTTTACTCTACAGGAAGCTCAAGCACACCCTTACCCCACCTGCTCCCCCCCCGGACACCAAGATGGTCAAGGATTTAGACATCGGAGACCTTTTTTATGATGATAATAAAGATAAGGACCGGACGGCGGAATACTCCCGTTTTCGTTCCTTGACCCAGGAACTCTCAAAAAAACCCGAGGTGATTCGAATCGGCAGTGATGATTTTGCCAAAGTGGTGTTCCTGCTTGATCACTATTCAAGATCCAATCTCTGGTCGGAGTTTTTTCCGATCCCACCCGAAGCGGATGACCCCAAGAAAAGATGGAGAAAGGTCGGTGAATCTCTGGTGGGAGAAGACCCTATGGATTCCGAACAAAAGCGAAACCTGGACCCCAACAAGTTTGCATCCATGCTTCAGGATTTAGTCCGTACTGAGAGAGAACCATTAAAGCAGAAAGTCAACTTCATCCTTACCAATGAAAAACTGAACCCTACAGCTCTCTTTGCCGCGCAATATGCAGAGGCTATCAGGTTGCGTACAGAGGTGGATCCCATTCTCTCATATTACGAACAACTAAGACTCTCTTATCTCAATCAGGACCCGAAATCTTTCAATGCTGCGGTTTCTTCGATCCGGGCACTCTGCGAACAAAGAGCACCAGACCAGGTCTCCAAAATTGGCTTTGAAAAAACATACAATGCCTACGAACCTTTTTACCGATGTTCAATCGCTTATATCATTATTTTCTTATCCGCATGCCTTTCATGGTTTTGCCTGACCATTAACAACTCCAGGTTTAACGCAAACCATTCCAAGAGCTTCAAGAATGTTGCCTACCACCTTACTCTGATCATCCTGATTGCCCATACTTTTGGCCTCGTTGGGCGTATGTACATCGAAGGCAGACCTCCTGTTACCAACCTTTACTCTTCTGCTTTATTTATCGGGTGGGGAGCGGTTTTACTGTGCTGGTTTACGGAAAAATACCTGCGGCTTGGGATCGCATCTTCCATGGGGGCCATGGTTGGCTTTGGCAGCCTGGTGATTGCTCACAACCTCAGCCTTGATTCTTCCCTGAACCCCACAGGCGACACCATGGAAATGATGCGGGCTGTGCTTGATTCCAACTTTTGGCTCGCAACCCATGTGGTCACCGTAACCATTGGCTACTCCACAACATTTTTGGCGGGATTTCTTGGCATTGCCTACATCTTTTACTACTTCATCCATCAAATCTTTGTTTCTGAAAATAAGACAAACCGGTTTTCCGAGCTTCTCTCCTCATCCCGCAAACAGCTTGAAAAAACTTTAGGGTCGATGATTTTTGGCATTACCTGCTTCTCTCTCTTTTTCAGTTTGGTGGGAACAGTATTGGGGGGGATTTGGGCAGATCAATCCTGGGGACGGTTCTGGGGCTGGGATGCCAAAGAAAACGGTGCTCTTCTTATCGTTATCTGGAATGCCATAATCCTCCATGCCCGTTGGGCAGGCATTGCTAAAATTCGTGGAATTGCCTGCCTGGCTATCTTTGGAAATGTGGTAACCGCCTGGTCCTGGTTTGGAACCAATATGCTTGGAGTGGGCTTACATTCCTATGGTTTTATGGATAAAGCATTTAATCCCCTGATGACATTCATTGTCTCCCAAATGGTCTTCATAGGTATCGCCTATTTTGTCAGCCCTGCCTGCTCTCTCTTCAAGAAAAGTAGCGTATCTTGAACCCGGGCCTTTAGGGGGAACAGCTCATCTTAAAGGGCGGGGTGTTTTATCTAAAGATTTCCTCAGCACTTTGAGCACATCTTCCACGGACCTTCCAAATGCACAGGGAAATGGTAGGGATAAACGATCTGAATTCGTGCCCTTAGGATTTTTGAAATTTATAACGATTAATTGCCGGTGCATATATTTATCCAACTCAAAGCTTTTAATTTCCTGATGTGAATATTTTTTTCGGCTCCACCAAGTTCTTAAATCATACCCATTATGATCAATTTTCAACCTCGACCAGGTAAATATTTGATCCAATAAATTTAAGGTCGCCGACACCAGCATGAATAGGGTGATCAGCCAGCTTAAGAAAGTTCCTAGAAAATTAACCAGGGCAAAGAAAAAAGCACAAACCAGGAGAAACGAGGTAAAGCCCAACTGCCGCCACCATATGGGTTTCACCAAAATAGGCAGATCATCTCTCGGATTACTCATATAACCCAGAGGCGATTATGATGCATAGAAAAACACTGAGTGATCAGGAAGGTCGAAGAGTGGGAAAGAGGATTGTATCCCGTATATTTGCCGCATTGGTCAGAAAGATAACCAAGCGGTCAATCCCCATACCCATACCACCGGCCGGGGGCATGCCATGCTCCAAAGCAGTCAGGAAATCATCATCCAGTTCCTGGGTTTCCTCCCCTACCTGTTTCATGAAAGCTTCCCGTTGGACCGCTGGATCATTCTGCTCAGAGTAGGCCGGGGCTATTTCCTGCCCGTTAATGCAAAGCTCGAAAACATCAATGGTGGAAGAATCGCTCTCCGTAATCTTGGCGAGGGGACAAAGTTCACGAGGTATATGGGTCACAAAAGTAGGTTGGATCAAAGTGTGCTCGATCACTTTTTCAAACACATCATTGGTGATTTCAAAATCTTCCAGGGCGGGGTCCACCTCAATTTTTAATTCCTTGGCCTTTTCCAGTTTCACTTCCTTGGGCAATTCAAACCAATCATCCCGCCCTACAGCCTCAATAATTAAGTCTTTGTATCTTGCTTCCCGCCAGGTACCGGAAAGTTCAATGGGCTCACCTTCCGAGCGTTCTAAAGTTAAGGTGCCAAGGGCATTTTGAGAGACTTGCTGAATCAATGACTGGGTTAATTCCATCATCCCTCGGTAATCCGAATAAGCCTGGTAAGCTTCAAGCATGGTAAACTCCGGATTATGGCGTCTGGAAAGCCCCTCATTCCGAAAAACCCGGCCAACTTCAAACACCCGGTCAAAGCCGCCTACCAAAAGGCGTTTCAAATGCAATTCCAGAGCAATCCTCATGGAGAAGTCACAATCCAGTGCGTTGAAGTGGGTGCGGAAAGGACGGGCGGCTGCTCCCCCGGAAACAGCTTGAAGCATGGGGGTTTCAACCTCGAGAAAGTCACGACTCCAAAAGAATTCCCGAATCTCACGAATGATTTGGCTGCGGGCCCGAAAACGCTCCCGGGAATCATCATTCACCACGAGGTCGAGGTAGCGCTGCCGATAGATTTGTTCGTTGTCGGTAAGACCGTGCCATTTCTCGGGGAGTGGCCGAAGTGCTTTGGAAACCAAACGGTACGCCTTTGCCCGAATCGTAACCTCTCCAGTCTTGGTTCGAAAAAGAGGACCGCGGATACCAATAAAGTCACCCAGGTCCAGTTTCTTGAATAGGGCATACTCATCCTCTCCGATCTCATCTTTTCTGACATAGGACTGGATTTTCCCGGCTCGGTCTAAAATCTTTATGAAGGATGCCTTCCCCATCAAACGAAAAGCAACAATTCGGCCGGCGACTGATACCTCTGGCCCAGTTTCCTCCTCTTCAGGGAGTAGGGCAACCGCTTCTTTCGACACATGGGTTTGATCCCAGTTTGCCCTAAAAGGGTCAATGCCGGACTCCCGCATTTTATCCAATTTATCTTTGCGAACAGCGACCTGGTCACTGCCATCCAAGCTTTGGTTTTTTTCTTTCTCTGGGGATAAATTTTTGTTCATAGCAAGGCATCAGAATGCCTATTTTTTGAATCAAAGACAATGGGAAAACCATTCCCCACTCAGGTTTAAAGTATTATAATTTCGCAGCAGGAGCCAAAGCCACACGAAAACCAAGATTCCGAAAACGGTGATGTAATGAATTGGTGGACCTCGAAGATGATTTGCACTCAACTGCAGGCTTCATATAAGCCCCTCCCCTGCTGATCCTAAACTCATCTTGTTCACTGTCATTCAACAATGTATTGACGAAAGAATTACCCACCCATTCCCTGACATTACCATGCAGGTCATATACCCCCCAAGGGTTAGGCGACTTTAAGCCAACTGGGTGCATTTTCTTACGACTGTTGCCACGAAACCAGCCATGATTGTGTAAAGCCGCAGGGTCATCCCCAAAGTAGAAATCTGTCTGAGAACCGGCTCGGCACGCATATTCCCACTCCACCTCCGTCGGTAAACGGTATTCATGTTTAGCTGGAAGCTGACCCTCATTTTGGGCGAGCATGGTGAGGGCACGGCAAAAAGAAACCGCATCCAGCCAGGAAATATTATTAACTGGGTAATTTTCAGAATTCTCACCGAGAGCTAAATCTGAAAAACTTGGATTGGACCCCATGATTTTGGTGTATACAGATTGCGTGATAACATATTCTCCAAGCCAGAAACCATCTCTCACATGAACCAACCTACGCTCATCTGAATAAGGAACCAGAATGGTGATTTTACCGGGTGGAATCCAGCGGAAGATTCCAGCGTAATCGTTGGAATGATCTTCCCTAAAATCTGAAACATCTTCCCCTTCACCAGGGGAGATTGATACATCTACAGCAAATGGGTACCTCGTCTTCTCAGATTCTTGAGAGTGGGAGACAGGATGAGGTTCTTGTATGCTGACAGCATTTAATTCTGGAGGCACATCCTCCGATATACTTTCATGAAGAGGCTGGCTCGGGGGGGGCGGAGGATTGCCTCGCCTTTCGAACCTTTTATTTTGCATGGCTTGTGCTTTTTTCCAGAAGGACCAAAGCTCCAAAGCATGATCAATTTCATACTCATCCGGTAATTCTGATCTTGTGCTTTCTGCAGAACGGTCGGTTTCGACCGCATCCTGTCTCTGGAGAAGTGCTTTACAGGCACTTTCCATCCAGTTTTTTTCAGTTACAGAAATGGACTGAAACTGCTGAAGACAAAGAGAAAGCCCAGGGGGTAATTTCGTGTCTTCTAAAAAAATCGTCAAAATTTCCTTCTGCTCACTCAGGGCGTACTGTACTTCCATCCGAACATACCTCGAGTCAGCAGACCTATGGGAAACAAAAACAACAAAAGCGGAGGATTTTTTAATGGCTTGAGCAAGCTCATCTACCCACTCTCCTGCCGGAGGGATGCCCTCATCGTACCAAATATTTATCCCTTTGGCACGAAATTCCCTGATTGTTTTATAAACTTTTACCTTATCCGCATGAGCATAACTGATAAAAGAGTATGGTCCATCACCTGAATAGGATTCAAAAGGAGAAGGTACATCAGCAGAGTTATTTGCAGAATGAAAGGATTTCATAAAAATTTATGAAATTAATTTATCTGAATACCCTTTTCGCTGAAGAATATATACTGGATAAGTCCCATAGTTCTTTGCTAAATCAATATTACCGGCGTATTCAAAATCGTATTCCTCATAGCCAAAGGAGATCAACGCTGCCACGGTTTCGGAAACAAATACAGAACCTGGCAGTACGATAGGTTCAATGCGGGCAGCTTGATTCACATGACTTCCAAAAAAGTTCCTTTTCTTAAGAATCGGATCAAATTCCTCATACGCCGGACCCGCATGCATGGAAATGCGGACATCCATATTTCCATTGGGTAACCACTCAGACCATTTGCCGTCAGTAAAATAATCTCTCATTCCGAGAGCTAATTTGAGTGCACTTTCAAGATCCTCAAAAACCGCAAAAAAACTATCTCCCCAGGTATTAACAAAGGATGGAGGCTGAGGAAGTTTGTCAATCATTTGAGCCACTCCTCCGTGAAAAGCTTCCACAAATTGACTGGTTAAATCTTCCGTAATTTGACTAAATCCGGCGGCGTCTGCAAAAATCATTGTTTTAACAGAACGGATGGGTTGCAGGGCATCCCCAAATCCGTCTTTTGAAATATCTACGGGGGCAGGCGAGTCAATAACCCTACCGGTTTTAAGCCCGGGAAGGTCGGTAAGCACCTCATTTGCATCGATCACCACCGGTTCGTTAAAGACAGACTTCCAGGAGCTCACTAACTCACCAGTACCTCCTACAGAACCAGGTTTGCCATCCCAGAAAACTAAAAGCTGCGGGTCCTCATCAAGGCCACGGCCGCGCATCGCGGCAAAGCCAATCATCACTTGATTGCAGAAAGAAAACAACGAATCATCCCCATAGTAGCCCTCGTGGGTCACATAATGAACCGAAGTGGCATGATCCAAAACATTCTCCAACCTTGATACCCAATCTCCACCTGCTCTTCGGACGCTGGTTTCAATAAATTCATCTTTGGCAAATGGCAGAAAGATGTGGGTCTCCCCCCCCCTTTCGTTCATGGTTTCAAGAAACAGGATATCAGTCCCACAAGCAGCGGAGCTATAACCGCAATTGGCTCCCATTTGCTCAAGTTTCTCTTCAATTCTTTGTTTGGCAATTTTTTCAGCTTCGGGAGGGAAACGCCGGTTACTGTCGGCGTTATCAATTACATGCCCAGAGCAAGCAACGATTCCTAAAACAGGAAAGGCTTCTGAAATTTGTTCACGAATGGAGGAATCACTGTAAAGAGAAGATATTTGCAAGGCCTGTTTTCGGGTACTGGCAATATGAGAAGGTTGGGCATCTTCAAGGTTTACCGCAGTCGAATAGGCATGGATCGCTTCACTAATTTCCCCAAGCAAAAGACTGGCTTCCGCTTCCGTTGCAAGGACCCAATAAGACCCATCTCCTCTTTGCCTGAGAGTGCGGCATATCTCCCTGGCAAAGTTGGCATATTTGTGAGCTTTGGGCAGGTTATGGGAAACGAAATGCATGAAGGCCACATTAATACACGGGTAATACTGGCTTTCTAAATTATCGATTCCCTTCTCCGCCTCCTGTAATTGAGCCACAAATGCTTCCTTGTATCGGTATATAGCAAGCTCTGCATAATGAGACTTGTTTTCGGGATTGGTGGAATACTCACAAAGATCTTTGTAGGCACTGGCGAGCAAACTTTGAGTCTCCACATCCCGAACCCCCGAAGTGACAAGGCCCTCGAGGATTTTCGTAGCCATCATGGGCGAACCAGCTTTGCACAGGGCATGAGCCGCTTTCTGGGAAAGCAATCGGTCATGCTTATGTTTGCCAAGGCCGTCTTTGGCCACATCGTGCGCGAGGAGAAATTCTCCAACCTCAATCATTCTCGCACACAAATCCAAGTAAGCCTTGGACGAGGAATTTTGTTTATCAAAAACACGCCATTGTTGGCGTAGGCTCAAAGTTTTTCTCTTGGCTAATTGGGACATAATCCAATCAGTTAAGAGGACAATTGGAAGGCTTACGAGTAAAAATCCAACAACCCGAGGTTGTGGGAACTACATTTTTTCGTAGCGAGTGCGTAGCATTTGTGAAAAAGCCGCAACTTTGCGGGCTACGCGTTTCTTATCTGATGGTTTCTCGAAATATCTTTTGGCTCTCACATCACGGATGACACCTTCTCGGTCCAAACGCTTTTTCAACCGGCGGATAGCACGGTCAATGGGTTCACCTTTACGTAATTTAATTTCGATAGTCATAATAAAAGTTCTAAAAGTAACAAAAGTATTCAGATGGTCAAGAATGTAAGAATATTTATATTCAACTCGATCGTCGCCCATAAGTTCTTTCCTGAGGGGGGTCAGGTGCTTTGATAGTAACCCGGGCGGCTCTCACTGGCTTCTTCATTCGCCATTCTTTAAAAAGTTCCGAGGTAAATCTCATGGTAAAGCGATCGTCGGCTTCTACCACTAAGCCGTCGGATTCATTTTCTTTGGCAAAGCCCAAGCGTACCAAGGTCTTACCTAAACCTTTATCTCCCAAAGCAAAAATATCTTCCAGGAAAGGTACTGTTTCATCATGGTCCGGGTCCAGCAGCCAGGTAACTTCCTCGACAATATTGATCAGCGCTGAATCCACGGGCAAAGATGAATTTACCGTCAACCTGGTTTCTCCATCCCGGTGAGAAGCCACCCCTTCGACTACCACCATGATACCTTCTTCTAATTTCGGCCCATATTGCTCATAGGCTTCGGTAAACATGGGGAGAGAAAAATCTTTTTCCTTGGTCATCAAAGTAAAACGGGCCCAAGGCCGAGCATCTTTCTTTGTATACCTGCGCTCCAGTTCCGCGATGACTCCACATAACCTGAAAGACCTTTTACCTTCCAGGTTCTCAATCTCCTCAGCGGTGATGGTGTCCAGCAAAGGACCTAGGCCGCCGAGGGTATCAACGGGGTGACCTGACAGAAAAAATCCCAACAACTCTTTTTCCAGCTTTAATTTCTCCAGCTCATCCATTTCCGGAACATCCGGCAACTTGGCTGCGGACGAAAAGTCATCCGCCGAATCACTGCCATCCTCATCGCCCCCCATTAAATCAAACAGGTTTACCTGCCCCGCCTCCCGGTCCTTCCGTCTAAGCTGAGCTTCCCCCATCGCACGGTCTAAATCGGCAAGTAAAGCCGCCCGGTTACCCTCGAGGGCATCAAATCCCCCCGTCTTGATCAGGCATTCCAATACCCGCTTATTGACCGCCTTGCCATCGACCCGGCCAACCAGGTCAATAAAACCTTCATAGGGTCCGTTTTTCTCCCTTTCCTCCACGATTATTCTCCCGGCAACATCCCCCACCCCTTTAACAGCGGCCAATCCAAAACGGATGGAGCCCAAACCATCTCCTTTGGCATCCAAGGGTGTAAAGTTTTCCCCCGATTCGTTGACATCCGGTCCAAGGACCGAAATCCCCATCTCAGAACATTCGGCGATAAAGTGTGATAATTTGTCCGAATTACCAAGTTCACAGGCGAGAACACCCGCCATAAAATCAACCGGGTGGTTCGCCTTTAAAAAAGCGGTCTGATAGCTGATAATACCGTAAGCGGCCGAGTGTGATTTATTAAAGCCATACCCGGCAAACTTTTCCAAGATATCAAAGATATCGTTGGCTTTCTTTGACTCAATGCCATTGGTTTCCTTGGCCCCCTTCACAAAAATCTCTCTTTGCTTCGCCATTTCCTCCGGCTTCTTTTTTCCCATGGCCCGGCGTAGAATATCCGCACCGCCGAGGGTATAGCCGGCAATACAGCGTGCTGCCTCCATCACCTGCTCCTGGTACACCATAACACCATAAGTTTCGGCACAGACATCTTCCAGTAATGGATGGGGAAACTTGATGGTCGAGGGGTCTTCCTTCCCCTTAATGTAATCAGGAATCCAATCCATGGGGCCCGGGCGGTAAAGGGCAATCAGGGCAATAATTTCATCCACATTTGAAATATTCATTTGCCGGCACAGCCGGCGCATTCCCTCCGACTCTAGCTGAAAAACTCCAATGGTACGGGCCTCATTGAGTAACTTAAAAGTGAGCTCATCCTCCAAAGGTGTACTGGTTACGCGAAAATTTTCCAGTCCATCTTTTTTACGGATATGAGCCTCGGCCTCGGAGATAACCGTCAAGGTCTTAAGGCCCAGGAAGTCCATTTTGAGAAGGCCCAAGTCCTCCACAGGGTCTTTGGGGAACTGGGTGGTTAGAACACCGTCCTGGGTGGTTAACGGGACGAGTTCCTTGAGCGGACGGTCGGCAATAATGACACCTGCCGCATGTGTCCCAACATTTCGGACCATGCCCTCAATAACCCGCCCGGTGTCAATGATCTGGGTGGCAATCGGATTATTTTCATATTCCGCTTTAAATTCAGGACTTTTCGCCAAAGCATCATCCAGGGAAATATTCAAATCATCCGGGACCATCTTGGCCAGCTTATCAGCCTCGGCATAGGGTAAATCCCGCACCCTGGCGACATCCCGCATGACCATTTTAGCCCCAAAGGTTCCAAAAGTTATGATATTTGCTACGCAGTCCCGACCATATTTCTCCCTGACATACTCAATAACCTCACCTCTTCGGCGCATACAAAAATCGATATCAAAATCGGGAGGTGATACTCTCTCAGGGTTGAGAAACCTCTCAAATAACAGCCCAAAACGAAGGGGATCAATATCCGTAATCCCAAGCAAATAAGCGACCAGACAGCCTGCACCAGAGCCCCGACCGGGGCCAACAGGAATGCCCTGCTCCCGGGCCCAAAGCATAAAATCAGCAACAATTAAAAAGTAATCATTAAACCCGGTTTTGGCAATGACCCCGAGCTCGTAATCTATACGCTCACTGAGCTCTTTTTCTTTTTCACCGGTGTTATCATTCCTCTTTTCGCTTGGCTGGTAGTCAAGTCCGTACCTCTCTTGCATACCAGCAATACATTGATGCTTTAGGTATTGAACATTATCCGTAACGGTAGTGGAGATTTCAGGAGGCAGGGTGAAAACGGGGTAATGATTCTCCCCAAAAGGTAGCTTTACATCACACATTTCCGCCACCGCAAAGGTATTGATAATCGACTCCGGGGCCTCCTTAAAAAGTTCCTCCATTTCCTGTCGAGATTTCAGATAAAACTCGCGGGCTTCGTATCGCATGCGGTTTGGGTCATCCAACTTCGAACCTGTCTGAATGCAGAGCAGGGCATCGTGAGGGGCCCAGTCCTCCCCTTTCACATAGTGCACATCATTGGAGGCAATGACTTTCAGGTCGAATTGCTTGGCCAGTTTTAAAAGTTCTGGCACCAACTGGGCTTGCTCTTCTATCCCGTGATTATGAAGTTCGACAAAGTAATTTTCCTTACCAAAAATATCAATCATCTGCCCCATGGCTTTCTCAGCTTCCCCTTCTTTCCCCTTCAAAATAAGCTGAGGAATCCATCCCTGCATACAACCGGTAAACCCGATTAACCCCTTGGCGTGCTCGGCCAATGTCTCTAAGTCAGTCCGGGGTCGGTAGTAAAAGCCGTCCACATGGGCGTCCGAGACAACTTTAGATAAATTCTTATAGCCTTCGTAATCCTTGGCCAACAATCCAAGATGATAAGACTTATGATTTTCCCGACCTGGTTTTTCATCATTTTTATGATCGGTGACCATGTACCCCTCGCAACCTATGATCGGCTTGATTCCCCGTTTTTCAGCTTGCTGGATAAATTTAATGGTCCCAAAAAGATTGCCGTGATCTGTCAGAGCCATGGCTGACATCCCCAACTCCACAGCACGGTCCATTAGCCTGTCCATCCGACAACAACCATCCAGCAAGCTAAAATCCGAATGGACATGCAGGTGGACAAAATCTTTATCTTGGGTGGCCATGGGTAAATTTTTAACGCAGAAATCTATACATCCAAGATTACGCCTCTCCTTTCAAGGTAATCTTGCTCACAAAATAAAGGGGCAGAGAAAAACTATGCCCTGAAGCGAAAAAACTTGAAATTCGTTAGGCTCAACAAAAGGAGCGGTTGAGGTACTTCCTGCAAAGCAAACGCCAGGCAATTATAATGAAGGCAGTCAAAGGAATACCAAAAATCATACCCAAAATACCCCCCAGTGCGGTGCCCCAAAAGAATATCGAAACAATCACAACCACGGGGTGAAGCCCGGTTTGTTGACCCATAATTTTGGGAGTCAGGTAGTAACTTTCAATCACTTGCACGATTACAAAGGAAGCCGCACAACTGAACAATACATTCCATTCCCCACTCTCAGCTATGCCATCTGGCTGAAAATAGGCAACCAGCAGAGTCACACAGACCCCAACAATTGAGCCCAGGTAGGGCACTATGTTTAACAAGCCAAAAAGTAGACCCAGGGTAATCCCAAACTTCAAACCACTCAGGCTGAACCCGATGGCGTAGCCAATCCCCATAAGAAAACCGATTAATAGCTGCCCCCGAAAAAAGGCCACCAGGATTCCCACAAATTCCCGAAGCAAAAATACCACATCCTCCCGGAGAGAATCTGAAAGAAAACCCAGTTCCCTGTCCAGGTCGTCGATGAGGTTTCGATTCGAGCTCAGGAAATAAAAAAGGTATATAGGAATCACCGCGAGGAAGGTAATCTGGGTAAACAGACTGATCAATCCATCCCAGGCAGACTGGAGGACCTCTGCGGATTTGACCGCAATTTGACCACTTTGTTTTTCAATCATTTCCATCGACTGGTTCTTTCTTTCCAGGCTCTTCTGCAATAAATATGCGCTTTGGCTTTCGGTTGACTTTAGAGCAAAAAACTCCTCCCTTTCCATCAATTCAAGGTCGTGAAAAGTATCGCGCTCTTCCGAGCTTAAAGAGTTGTAAGTTTCTTTCTCGGAGGGTTGAAGAACCAATTTCCCCGCATTGCTATCCTCACCCAGCATATCCTGCCAGTAATCCTTAAAAGCCTGAAATTGCCCGGCTACCGCATCCCAGGTTTCAGAAGGCAAATGCTTTTTTCCCTTTTCCTCCAACCGGTCGGGCCATTCCGAGGCAGCTCCAATAAATTCCTGGGATTGTTGCAACACTTTGGCTCCTAGAAACCAGGTCGCTCCCCCTGCTGTCAAGACCACCAGACCATAAAGAATTAAAATGGAAAACATTCGGCTCAACCCGATTTTTTCTTCCAGGAGGGAAACCAATGGACGAAGCAATATCGCCAGCATGCTGGATAATGCCAATGACCAAATCACTCCGGCAAATAAAGAAAATGCCTGATTTAGGATGTAAATGACCGCTGCGATTAAACAGCCAAGCAGGAGCACTCCGGCAAAACATAAAACGAAAGCAATAAATTGACGCTGCCGGTTTCCCAGTAAAATGTCAGATTGTTTTTCTCCACTCATCGGATTCTTCCTTTTGTTTGCTTGCCATTTGATCTTTTATAAGAAGTCTCAATAATCCTTCTCGTATGCTGCATAAAGTAAAACGATTCCCCTGACCAGCAACGCTTAAATCAACATGTCATATCATTTTCGTTTCCTTCTCGTGTCGGTTCACACTTTCTTAGCGAGCTCCTCATGGGGGGCACCTTCAACTGTGTCAATCAGTCAGGAAATCCAAAATGTTTACCAAGCCATCGTTCGGATTGAAGTCGTTTCCGAAAAAGGCTCAGGCGGAAGGATGATGAAGTCACGTTCCACCGGAAGTGGTGTAATTATCAGCGATGACGGATTGGTGGTTACCAATCACCATGTGGCCGGAAAGGCGTCCAGGTTGACCTGCCGCCTTTTTGACGGGGAAGAAGTAATGGCAGATTTACTCGGTGCCGATGCCATGACGGACCTTGCCCTCCTTCGCCTTCGCCTCGAACAAAGAGCCACAAATGCTCCCCCGGTCAAAACCGCCAAGTTTGGGAATTCAGACAAGGTAAAAGTAGGGGATGTGTGCTTTGCCATGGGCAGCCCTGCCGGACTTTCCCAGTCCGTCACCAAGGGCATTATTTCCAACACCGCTTTAATTTCAGCCAGCAGCCAATCTTTTCGTCTCGATGGGGAAAATGTGGGAGAACTTGTGCGTTGGCTTGGTCATGATGCAGTTATTTACCCCGGCAACAGCGGAGGCCCCCTGGTCGATCAAAGTGGAAAGATTATTGGAATTAATGAAGTGGGAATCGGGAGCCTTGGCGGAGCCATTCCCTCCAACCTGGCCAAGAAGGTCGCAGGAGAATTAGAGACCCAGGGCTATGTTTCCCGTTCCTGGGTTGGTTTGGAGTGCCAACCCGTCATGGAGGAAAACCAATCCGGTATTTTGGTTGCCGGTGTTATTGTGGACTCTCCCGCTGATCTCGCGAAAATCAAGGCAGGTGACATTATCACAAACTACGCTGGGAAAAAAGTATCAGCCCGCATTCCCGAAGACATTCCTATATTTAATCAATTGGTCTATTCCCGACCTGCAAACCAAGCCCATTCCATTCAGGGCTTACGAGAGGGGAAAGCTAAGAAATGGACAATTGTTCCCGCCCCAAGAGAGCCTGCTTTTGCCAAGGAAATTGAAATAAAAAGTTGGGGAATCACCGTTCGTAACTTCACCCTTATGTCTTCCCTGGAAGCTCAAAGAGAAAGCAAACTGGGGGTCCAGGTGCACTCCACCAATCGTGGGGGCCCTTCCGCCAGTGCCAAACCCAGTCTGAGCGCAGGAGATGTAATAGTGACCGTCAATGACCAGCCTGTAAACTCGATCGACGACCTCCTTGAGCTAAGCCACAAAATTACCCGTGGTCAAGCGGAGCCCGTACCTACCCTGGTAAGCTTCGAAAGGAATCTGGCCAAACTATTAACCGTGGTAAAAATTGGGCCCGAAGCTGAGGAAAATCAACCTTTGGAGGCCTGGAAGCCATGGCTGGGGATTTCCACCCAGGTTATGACCCGGGAACTGTCTGCGGCCCTCGCTTTGCCCCGCACAACCCGGGGAATCCGAGTCGCCCAGGTATTTCCGGAAACACCCGCCCAAAAAGCCGGTATTGAAGCGGGTGATCTTATTTTTCGCCTGGATGGGCAGATCATCATGGCTCACCGCGTTGAGGATGCCGAGGTTTTTGGGAATATGATCAAACAGTACAAAACAGATGCAACCATTGAACTGAGCGGGCTTCGGGGAGAAGAGCCTATGACATGGAATGCCTCCCTTACCAAGAGACCGGTCCCCCCCAATGAGCTACCCAAGCATGAAGAAGAAACTTTTGAGTTTACCTTACGAGACCTTTCCTTTGCCGACCGCGTCAACCGCCGCCTTGATCTAAACCAGTCGGGGCTCATGGTCGAAAATGTAGAACCAGCCGGCTGGGGTGCCCTTGCCGGCCTTCGCCAGGGTGACTTACTGCTGGAAGTGGACAGGCAATCCATTGGTTCCATTGAGGACTTCAAGGACATTATGAAGCAGTTGGTGTCTGCCCGGGAAAAACGGGTATTGTTCTTTATTCGCCGCGGTATTCATACCCTCTTCCTTGAACTAGAACCTGACTGGGACCCACAGGGTTAAATCATTTCCATGAATCCATACATTGCTTTATTCACAGGCCTGCTTTTTTATTGGACTCCGCTGCACGGGGCGACCAAGGCCGAGTCGCACTGGAGGTCCCTCCTTGAGAATCACGCCAATTGCGTAACCTGGGTATCGGCAACCGTGCGGGTCGAAGTGAGTGCAGGTGGGAGAAGCCTGCCTCCCCAGGAGCAAAAACTGGAAGCTTTGGGCACGATTATTGCCGAAGACGGCCTCACTGTTCTCTCCCTGACCAAAGTCGACCCCACATCCAGTATACTTTCCCGCCTTCGCTCTCCAGGTGCCTCCGTACAGGTCAATTACACCGAAGTCCTCATCTTATTGCAGGATGGGACAGAGATTCCCGCCCGCCTGCTTCTCAAGGATGAAGATCTTGACCTTGCTTATCTTTTGCCCATCGAAAATTCCGAGGAAGACCTCGCGGCTTTTTCGTTTACTCCGGTGCCGGGCTTGTCAAAAAAAGCCCCCACTCCCCGAGTTCTGGACGAAGTTGTCTCCATTGCCAAACTTGGTCGCAACCTCTATCGCCAGTCAACCTTGCGGAGGGGCTGGGTCAACGCGGTGATTGAAAAACCACGGCCCTACTTTGTCATTGAAAACACTGAACCGGGAACCCCGGTATTTGATAATCATGGGAAATGGCTTGGTGTTGTGGTCTACAAAATGGAAAGAGGCAGACCTTCGGCCATCGTCACCCTGCCGGTTGAAGATATTGTCGAAATTGCCGACCAGGTACGCTCGCGGAACCGATAAGTTTTCCATTGCAGGTTTTGGTGAGAATATCCTAATGTAGGAATTTGTTACATGCCAACTCACTTCCTCAAATCGCAAGTCTTCCAAGTATCCTTACTTGTCATTGTTTTTTTCTCTTTTTGCTCGTGCACAGAGAAAAAACTCTCTTCCGATGATGTAGAGTACCGAAAAGATGACAGAGGGAAGGAAATCCTATACGCGATTGGAGAAGACGAGCCATTCGGAACGGGAAGGCGGGCCTATGTCACTGAAAAATACGACAATGGGCAAATTCGTTTTGAAATTGGTTTCATCAACGGTTTGAAAGACGGGAAAATTGAATTTTGGCAGAGTAATGGACTGCCCGAACTTACCGGTATATATGCTCAGGGAAAACGAGAGGGTACTTTTGTTGCCTATGGTAAAACTGGTGAGTTGGTCTACCGTAAAAATTTCAAACAAGATAAACTGGATGGTAATTTCACTTTGTATTATCCATCAGCCAACAGCGACATTTCCAGGTTCTACGATAAATTAAGCGAGGTTAGGTCAAATAAACCTATCTACTCATGGGAAAGGATTCGCTCATTATTCTCTTCCAAAAAAGTCAATTCCCAGGAGATAAAGGTGAAAAACCACCTGCGGCTCAAAACAACCTTCAAAGATGACTATCCAGTGGGTCAATACCGGGCTTATTATCATCCGGGAAATCAAAAGCTCAGCTTGGAAGAACTGATAAAAGAGGAAGGTTTTTTTAGCGATCAAAATAAAAGCCGGGGACAGTTGGAAAATCGTCAGAATTTTTATTATCCACGGGCAACCGGCTTAGTTGTGGTGCTGCCGGAGAAGAAAAGACTCGATAAAATTTACCCAACCACCCGCGACGGGTTTTCCCGGGCGATTGACCAAGCCGCGAAGTCTATTTTAGCGATCCCTTCTTACCGCAACCCGGACAACGAACCAGCCCTCGTTTTTACCATCGACAGCCGTGGAAATGAAATTGTGCCCATTTGGTCATCCCACATTCAAAGCTTTGCCGTTCGTAACTTAGATGGTTTTCTACTTCCTCAAAGTTTCCCCAAAACAACCTATGAGACTTACCTCGACGAGGTCATCCCCTTTGCCGAGGAATGGATGTTGCAACTGGATTTGAGTGAAGACCCTAAAATCCCGGTATACATCAATCGGGGGGCTTCCGTTGATATCGTTGGTTTAAATAGCAAAGGTGAAATTATTGATATTTTTTGGAGCAGCCCTCTCCAGCTGGCAACCGATACTTTGGAAGGTCGCATATTCGCGAAACGAATCAAAATTTCCAGAGACTGGAATCAGGGTCATTCAAGTGAAGCCGATTGGCTTTTAAAAAATGGCTCAAAACTTTTCCTGCGTGGAAAGTCAAACCTGGCAAACTGGAAAGCTTCCCCTTACTGATTCGCAACCAATCGAGCTCCTTTACTTCCCTGCTTGCTCAAAAGGATTACCTCCGGGTGCAGCCGGCTTTTTAGGCGGCAATTGGGTATCAAAGGGGTTGACTGTAGAAGCGGGTGGCGGTGAGGCTTGCTCAAATGGATTCCCTGCAGGGGCAGCTGGGACCATAGGGGAACCCTGCTCAAAAGGATTTCCCCTGGGAGCTGCAGGTTGATCAAATGGGTTTTGTTGAGGTGGCGGAGCGGCTTGCTCAAAGGGGTTACCCTGGGGTGCCATGGACGAACCCGCGGGAGTGGCGACTGGTGCGGGTGAAAGTTGGTCAAATGGGTTAACCGGAAGAGTACCCTGGCTATCAAAGGGATTAGCCGGAGTGGAAACTCCGTCAAAAGGATTTCCTTTGGGTGTGCCTTGGGTATCAAAAGGGTTAATCCCTGGAGTGTCGGGTGATGGCATGGTGTCTTCCTCTCTCCCGTGATAAAAAAGAGGCTCCCGGTAATTCTCTAATCTCATCAGGCCC
>ERZ807291.3917-NODE-3917-length-20383-cov-11.417700_pt1 | contig 20383 bp, 22 predicted proteins | sample MGYA00521257_ERZ807291 | MGnify/ENA primary metagenome ERZ807291 (study PRJEB31413, sample SAMN03169783) | marine metagenome | biome: Marine; feature: Water; material: Subsurface seawater | place: North Sea | collected 2011-04-28 | depth 1 m m ... | reverse complement strand
TTTGGGGTCGCCTTTTTTGTGTAATAATATATATGAAAGATTGGCAGAAAATGTTTGAGTCTCAAAATGATGAAATAGAAAAATTCGACGAAACAAAACAAAATACCGCAGAAAATCAAAAGCTGCTAAAAAAAAGATTCAACAAATTAAAACATAAAGCATTATATATTGATGCTGAATATGAAGAGGTGTGCGATGTATTTTCTTATGCAAAAAGCGAATTTATAAGTAACATGTTTAGTTATTGCGCGGATCGAAAATTGCGTCCACCATTGAGTGATGATAATAAGAAAGCGGATGCATCAAAAGATGATGCCGAAACAAGTGAAGAGATGAAAGATCTTTACAGAGAAATTGTTAAGGCCACTCATCCGGATAAAACTCAAAACCTTGATGAAAACGAAATCGAAGAACGTACACAACTCTATCAAGAGGCTGTTTCCGGAAAACAAAAAGGAGATTATTGGGGTATTTTCAAGGCCGCACTAGAACTCGGAGTGCCCATAAAAAAATTATCATTTAGTTATATTGAGGAGCTTGAGTGTGCTATATCTGATATCGAAAAAAAAACAAACACAATCAAAAACGATTTAATGTACAAATGGTATTACGCCGACGAGAATATACAAGCAAGTATATTTGAACAACTAACAAAAAATCAAGAAAAATACGAATAACTTGTTAATATAATACATGATACAATTTTATAATGTAAAGAAAAAACAAAAGGTTGAAGTAGACACAAGCAAGGTAACAAAGCATGCATATGAAAAAACCGCGAAAAGCGGGAAGCTTACAGTTCGTTATGCATTAAAAGCCGTGGACGAAGATGGTACGAAATTGACCAAATTCTGTAGTAAGGCAGATTACGACTCTATTTAAATTATTCTGATATTATAAAAGTCGCGGGATTGCTTGTTGAACTGTTTGCCGCGCGATTGAGTTTATCTAAATTGTATACATGATCACCGTCGCTGTCGGTGACTCCATTGCTATCACATACAGTAAATTTATTGTTCACATCAAAAGAACTATCCAGCTGTATTCCATCCGCTAGATTTTCATATGTATAAATTGTTCCACCATTTGGTGCGGTACCACCTTCGGATACGTTTTCAAATGTTATATTATTTGGATTTGTAACAGTTGTTCCTATTGGTGCAAGTCCAGCGCCGATACTATTTGGAGATGCAATAACCGTCCTTGATGTAAATCCTTCAAGTGTGTAAGTTGGGTTTGTTAAAATACTTGTTGTTTCTATTCCTGCAAGATTTGTAGCACTGACAACCCAGTTGAATGTACCTTTTGTGTCTGCATCTGTTACGGTGAGACTGTATGCATTGCTGAGCTTTCCTGTACCACTTGCTGTTTGTGAAAGTGAGGATGGACTGGTTTGGTTTGGGTCAACGCTTAGCGTTGGGACGCTTAACATCAATTGACTTGTTGAAAAATTAAAGTTATCACTCGTGCTGGACGTACTTGTTTTTAATTTAGAAGCAAGATTGTTTATGCTTATTGTTAATGGAGTATTTGCAATGTTTACTATTTTATATGATTCACGTACTGCACCATTTGATGTTTTGGTGGCGGTTATTTTTAAATTATTTGCGCCGCCATCTCCTTCAATATTGTATCCACCACTAGAATATAAAACATTTTTGTTTGTTTCATAAGTACTTGAGTTGGAAACTGTTAATTGATTATTGGGGGAAGTATAAGAAATTATATCTTGATTTACAACTATGTTTTCTACTGTTGCAGATTCGGTTGATTTGATTGCGCCTTGAGAATTTGGATAAAGCGCTGCGCCAAAACTTATACTTGGTACAGTAGAATTGTGCACTTCTGTAATATCTGTGGTTGTCGCGGGATCACTTTCTGTTCCGAAATTGTTTCTCGCTTTGAATGTTGCACTTTGAAAGCCATCACACATTGCAGATCCAAGAGTTCCACAAACATCCAATGGAACCAGAAATTCAAAATTACCATTTGGAAGTGTTGATTTACTGTAGCTTGATGAATATGATTGTCCGTCACTGATTCCTTGATCAACTACTTGAATAGATATATCATTGATTGATACCCCGTTACCATCCACTTCCACTTTTGAGTTGACAATATCACCAGCTTTTACTTGACTTGTTCCAATGATATGTGGTGCGGTGGCGCTGCTCGCAAGACTATCCATTTGCGTGCTCACAATAACTGGGCCATTTGCAACTTTAATATTTACGCGATCTGTGTCTGTCGCACCATTGCCTGTTCGTACCGCATATATTTCTATATTATCAACATTACTATATATACCATCAATATAATTTACTGTTTTTGTGTTTTCAAAATCTCCACTATTATTGATTGATACATAATTGCTTAAACTAGTATAAGATATATAATCTATTCCATTTATCCAATTTGATATGTTGTTTGTGAATGTTGTACTTTCTGTTTCTCTTAAACCATCTGTTCGGCCATTGTATGTGGTTGGATTGTTGGCTATAATGTTTGGGTATCTTTGATCAAGATTGCGCGATCCACTGGAATGAGCGAAATCAATTGCTTCTTTTAATTCTCCAGTACTTCCGAAATCGTCAATTGCTTGAACTGCCACAGACTGTGCGCCATCACGATTTGATACGGTGACAGGTATTGTTGCTCGATATGTTCCGCCGAGATCTTGTAAGCTATAATTTGCGAAATCTATTTCTTGGGCAAGTCCATGATCGTGAACTTTAATGCTTTGAATGTCGCTTCTGTTGAAGTCAACATATATATTAATTGTGTCTCCCTGTTTTAGATGTGTTGTTCCAAGAAGTTCGCCAGGTTTGGGTATGGCATTTTCAAGAGAATCAATGAGTATGTTTATGGGTGCGGGGCCACTTCCGAGCTCTGTAAGTGGAAGTATAACTTCTCTGCCGTTAGCTTCTCCAGTTATACCTGTGAATCCTTCAACATTTAAATTGTCAATGAAGCCTTCGAATCTACGAGTGTCTGTACCAAGTTCAGTTATATTATTGAATGGAATATCTTGGCCGTTTATTTTTGCTGTACCAATATATTCATCGTTTGGCCCATCCCACTGTAAGGTGAAGCGCATGTCTTCTGCAACTGCAACAGTAACTCCAGATAGTTGAGTGTTTGCTGTTGGGGTTTGATAATAATCTTTGTTTGTTACTCCTAGATTATCTGTCGCATCAGAAAAGAAAATGAATGGCGCCGATTCTTCAAGTGTTTGCTCGATACTTTCAACTGAAGTTGCAACATCTACTCCATTGATTGTTAATCCATCCGTAAAATCACCACTAGAGAAAACAACATCATCTGTAGTGCGAACATTTTGATCCATCGAGATCGAAAGTCCGCTAATATATAAATTATCAAATACACCAGTAGCCCAAGCTTTCGTTGGTCTTCCAACTCCACCCTCACCGCTGTTTCTTGGTACTAAATTTCTTGTGGCCATCTTATTAATTACACAGAATATACCTAAAATGATATCTCATCAGTAAATGCTTCTGGGCCGCTATTATATCTCCAGTGATTACTTCTCAATTCAAGATCATTTCCATTTCTCAGTATCCACATTGGATCAGATACATGAGCTGCGTTTGATGGTACGACATCTCCATTTTCATCAAGCTCAAAAGCTTCTTCTAATGTATATCTTAGGTCGGTAAATGTATTTTGTATTAAATTTAATATATCAGGATTACCTGTAAAATAATCCAGGAAATCAATCCCGCTAATTGTTAGTGTTGTTGGTACATGTACATTATTTCCGTCAAGGGTGAGTTGCGGTTGTAGCGGATTGTCCCCAATGACATATTTACCCGGCCCTACTTTTTGAATAGGGTCTCTTAATTTATTAAATTCCATTATTTATAGATAACATCTGAAACTCCAGTTTCTTTATATGTTATAGTATATTTCATTGTGAATCCAGATACTGTGTGAGGTCTTTTTACAAATACTTTTCTTGCTTCATCACTATCTATTCTTACGGATGTATCTCCGTTTAAATACATGATGTTATTGTTTTCTGGATCGTCTGTTTTTTCAGGGTCAAAAGTTGGATCTATTGTATGAAATTGTATTGGATATGGTGATTCATTAAATAATAAAACACTCTCCGCTAATCCAAGGTCATACAGGTCAGTAAAGTCTTTTAATTCATACGAATTGACGGCGCTAGCTTTTTCATTATCAAAACGCAATGCGTACATTGTGTCTGTGTGAAATACCCCGTCTTGCTGTACGCATCTACCTGTGTCTGTATATTCTGCATGAATAAAATAATCTGGGTGACCTGTTTCAGGAGTGCTTGGATTTGTCCGAGCGTTCGCAAAGTGAGTGTTATAGATATCATCCATTATAAAGCGATCTACTCCATAACAGTCGCCCGAATATGTTCCAAATCTATCTTCTTCTGGTATATTTTCTAAAAGAATAAAGTCTTCTTCTATTTTTTGGTTAACGGTTTTTGTTATTAATTTCCAAGGTTGTATATCAACCCTGTCTATATTAACAATTGTTCCTGTTTGTGCGGCAATACCAGATGATATGCTTGAAAGTAATCCAGATACTTCTACACCTCCGAAGCCGCCACTAATTGCTCCACTTAGCCCAGATATTAAATCACCAAGATTTCCTATATCTATTGAACCACCGCCAATTGATCCGCCTCCACCAGCAGACGGTTCCCATCTACCATCACCTGTATTCCAGTTGTAAGCAAATACAGGTTGAGGTGATAAGTGATCTAATTTCGTTATATCCGTGTATAACGGATTATTACTAAAGTTTCCTGGGTTAGACATCTCAGGAAATGTTACACTTTTTTTTAGCTCTTGTCTAGGCGATGCTTGATGCCATTTCTTTTCTTACTATATTCCTTGAAGTATTTTTGTCTCATTGGGTCGTAACCAAGTTTATCTGTGCGTCTCTGGCTCATTTCATTGCTTCTATCCATCAGTTCACCAACTGTACCTTTTGAGTTTCCGGTTTTTTCAACGAAAGCTTGATTGCTGAATGGATCAATACTGCTATCTATGGCAGCTTCAGGACTATAAAATACCCTATTCCACTTTACTCCCTCTTTATCAACATAGATGTGCTCATCTTTCATTGATTGAAGTAAGTCAATAGTTTCTCCTGTTTCAGGATGTTCGTATGTATAAAGCGGCATTATTCTAATATTTTATTTAATGTATTTTCATAAGTAAAGGTTTGTTTTAATTTTTCACCTTCACTGTTATTTATTTTACATTTTGTTTCTGCTTTTTCCATAGCTGATATAAACTCATCTGTGTCAAATGTATGTATATTGCCTTGATTGAAGTCGCCGCCTTGATGAAAGAATATGTTATCATAAACAGGTTCTGTTCCGTTTGGTTCAACCAAGATACTATTTTTACTTGTCGCCCAATCTGTGTGGCTACTTGCATTCAATACCACACTCCACTTGCCTAAACATGTGGCGTTAAAAGACGGTAAGTTCCATCCTTCGGCTCCACTCATTCCCCCGAGATCAATATCTATTGAGTTTAGAAAATCATTTACTTGTGAATTTTGCGGTAGAAACGGAAGGAAATTTATGTTTCCATATCTTTTTCCTTTTGTGATATTCGAGATCGCACTTTCCATTTGTTCTTTTTTGAAGAATGGATTGGTAATGCAGCATGTCAATTGATAATCATAATTGTTTCCATACTTTTTAATCCAGGATTGTATGATTTTTTCTGTATGTTTTCTTTTTTCAAACTTACCCATCAAACCAAAATGTATTTTATTTGGCATGTATGTTTTGTTTGTTTTATGAAATGATTCATCAAATCCCAGTGGTGCACTATGAGCTTTTTCGAATTTGCTTGCGGCATAACTACTGCTGAATACAACTTTATCTTGAAAAGCTGCAAGCTTTTGCTCTGATTGCGTTGGTTCATCTAGCTCGTAAAAGGTATAAAGTATTTGTCGCGAAGACACTCGATGCTCTGACCCATTGAGATGCCACATTTGTAGGGTGGGCGTATCAACATCTAGTTTTGAGTATCTCTGTTTACCAGATTCTTCAAGCCACTTCTTGAAGTCATCTTTCTCCTCTCCGAATGAACTAACATCAATCTTTCCAATTGGAAACAAAGCAACATCCATATTTTTTTTAAACATTGCCTTTAGTAGATTGTAGGATACATTGCCAAATGACAATGAGTTTAGTGGTCCTTTGTATATCAGTTTATTCATATCAGAATGGAATGTCTGCAAATTCGTCGTCAGCTTCTTCGGCTTGAGGTTCTTTGGTACTTGATTGTCCTGAGTCGGAAGAATCTTCAGACTTATCAAGGAATGTTACTTTTTCTGCAACACAATATGTTCGAGTGCGATTCTCTCCATCTTTCGTCTTCCAGCTACTTGAAGCGAGTCTTCCCTCAACCAATACTTTTCTTCCCTTACTCAAGAAGCGGTTGCAGTTTTCTGCGACACTGTTCCATGTTTCTACGTCTATATAAAAAACACTATTGTTTACTTTGTTGTTTATTGCGATTGCAAAATCGCATACTTTATTATCTCCCTTGATTTCGCGGAACTTTGGGTCGCGCGTTAAGTTTCCTAATGCTATATATTTGTTCATAATTCTTCTAATAATTCGTGTTGTATGTGTTCTATTGCAGAGTTGTGGATGTTGATACAACCCTGTATGCTTAAATTCATTGTTTCACCTATTTTTTTCCACGGCATAACTTTGTTTTTTGTACCAACAATGTATCTCATTTCAAATATCTTTTCTACTCTTGTATCAGGATGTTCTTTGATTACGCCCAATACTTTATTGAATAAATCTTGTTTAATACTCTCGGAGATTGTATCTTCATTAAGGTCGGTATTGTCTGCCATATTTTCTATAAATTCACTCTGAAATGCTGGGCGACGTTTGTTTCTATTGTATAGATTTAGGCACATCCATTTAGTTTCATTGCCGAGGTAAGTGCTGAATTTCGCACCTCGATCTGGGTCATATTTCTTGGCGGCGTTATATATTTTATATTCCTTATCTTGTATTAATTCGTTGTAATCAATAAAGGGATTGTTTGGACTTGCGTAATTATTGACCATCTCGAGATAGATACCGCTATGCCTATTAACTAATTCCTCGAGACTATCTTCAACATCAATTTGTTTTTGAATATTTTCGATGAGCTGTGAGTCTTCTAGGTTTTCGTTCATAATATAGATGATAACACTTGATTTACTTTATTCGATATTTCTTCCATGTTCTCAAGATCAAAATCACTCCATTCAATATGGTTTCTTGATTTATCCTTGAGTATGGGATCGTTATCTAACTCCTCTTGGTTTGGTGCTACATTACCCGCTCTAGTGATATGTATAGCCTCCCCGCCCATCTCATGGATCCAATCAATCTCGTTTTCGAACCGAACATCTGTCACAAACACATAAACTTCGTTACTCAGATCCCTGAGTACATCATCTTTGATTTTGTTAACCCAACAATTCTTGTTTAATTTTCTTCGAACGTGAGTTCCGTATGTAACTAAAAATGGCCTTATTATTTGCTTTTGGGATGTATCTTCCGTGAAGGCAGATATACCAACATACTTTGAGAGTAGTTCATCTGCTTCCTGTTTTAATGAATCCGCAAATGCATACCTTTTGTATTTCTTACCTGCGGAATCGAAGAATGGTTTTGATAGGTTGAACAAGCTATCTTTACCGCATCGAGCCAACCCGCATATTCCTATGAGTTTCATAATTATGCGCCAAATACCATCTTAACATTAGATGATAGGTCGTGTAGTCCAGCGTTAGCTAGCATTCTTGATACGCTATGGTACGATATTAGGTCGTCAAATTCATCCTCCATTGCGTCAGCCTTGAGTTCGTGGGAAATCATGACCGATGATAGTTTTAGGTTTTTGCCGCGCCGATCAAGCATCTCTCTGAGAGCTTCGGTACATGCCTCGGTTTCATCTTCAGCTTGGATTATCACTGACCAGTCAGAGCAACGAATCATATAATATCTTCCATCACTTAAATCTATAATTTTCATACAGCAAGTATATCAACATTTCATCAATTTGTCAATTCTTATATTTATATATATTAATTAAGATATATCTATGAATATGTATTGTATTAACATTGTACAATTAATTGAATGTCCAGGATTCAATTTTTTGAATTTTGTTTGACAAAACATGGTTTTTGAATTAGTATTGTTTGCATGAGAAAATTCACACAAATACCAAGTGCCATTCAGGAAGATATTATTGATGGAAAATTAATAGGTAACGATCTCGTAGTTTACAACTATCTTGTAACTAAAGCCAGTCATGGTAAGAATATATTTTTCACAAACGAGAGAATCGGTAAGGATCTTGGTGGCATGTCTTATGGGAAGATATCTGCTAGTTTATCTCGACTAAAAAAAGCTCAACACATATCAAGATTCAAGACTTGTAATAGAACAGCAACAAAGCTTGAGACTGTAGTTCTTGATGGAGGCAAACTGATAGTTCGCGGCAAATCATGAAGGTAGCTCTGTGCTTTAGCGGTAAACTTGGAGCGTGGAAGCTCACAAGAGATAGTATATTTGAGAATGTAATTTTACCACTCAAGCCAGATATTTTTCTATCAACATGGGAGAATGAAGATTATAGAAGTTTCTGCAATCACTACAAGCCAATTAGATTCTCAGCCCTCGATTATGCAAATCATGAACATAAAATGAAAAGCTCAACAATTGACATCTGGTCAGGTTTAAAGCCAATGACATTCGGAATGAAGAAGGTCTTCGGGGTGTTTGAGGATTACGTTAAGTTGCACAAAAAGAATTATGATCTTGTGATCAGGCTTCGCCCTGATCTTGATGTACTCGATCAAATCAAGCCTCATGAAATCAAAGAAGCTATCAATCGCAAACACATCAAATTACCATTTTACGAAGGTCACAAAATATATGATCACGATGAAGAATTAAAGAAAGAATTTTCATTCAGTTTTGTTTATGAAAAGGCTATCCTACCAAATCAAATCAACGATCAAATAGCAATTGGCGCACCCAAGCAAATGAAAAAATACATGAACTGTTTCGACTCAATCGAGGATCCAGTTAAATTCATGTGGAACCAAGGTTACCCAGATTACATGTGCCGAATCCCAGAGTGCATATTAACAATGTATCTAAAAATGAACAACATAAAATATTCAGCATTGACAGGTTCAACAAAATTTGGTAATCTAAAAACAAAACTAATAAAATGATAAAATTAATAATATTTGATCTTGATGGCGTACTCGTTGAGTCGCGCGAATTACACTTCATCGCATTGAATCGAGCACTATCTGACGTTGGCGAGCAATATGTTATAAGTAAAGAAGAGCATCTCTGTAAGTATGACGCATTAACCACAACACAAAAACTAGCAAAATTAACTCGCGAAAAAGGATTGCCTGAATCTAGCCACAATCAAGTATGGAAATTAAAACAACAAAAAACTCTTGAAGAAATTGACAATTTTACAATTGACACTCGAATACAAGAAATTTTAAAAAAACTTAAAACTCAAAATTATACAATTGCATGCGCGACCAACTCGATACGCAGTACAGCAAAATTACAACTCATAAGAAAAGGATTTTTTGAACACATAGACTTTCTTTATTCAAACGAAGATGTACAAAGTCCAAAACCAAATGCAGAAATTTACATGAGGTGCATGTTGAGATGCGCAGTTAATCCAGATGAAACAGTTATCATTGAAGATTCACATATTGGTAGAAAGGGAGCTTTGCGCTCAGGAGCTCATCTCTGCGCGGTAACTGATAGCAACGATTTGACATTTGATAAAGTTCACAATACTATCACCAATGCAGAACAAACATCACACATACAGCCCAAGTGGCAAGGAGGAAATATGAACGTATTAATTCCAATGGCAGGTGCAGGTTCTCGATTTGAGCAGGCGGGATACACTTTCCCAAAACCTCTTATTGATGTAAACGGCAAACCAATGATTCAAAGAGTTGTTGAGAACCTAAACATGGATGCACGGCACATTTTTATTGTACAAAAAGAACATTACGAAAAGTATGCGCTCCAACACACACTCAATTTAATTGCGCCAAATTGTGAGATTGTACAAGTCGAAGGAATAACTGAAGGCGCAGCATGCACAACACTTCTTGCGAAAGAATTTATAAACAATGACGAACCACTTGTTCTAGCAAACTCAGATCAGTATGTAAATTGGAACAGTAATGAATACATGTATTCTTGTATGGCTGATGATATTGATGGTTCGATATTAACATTTGAATCTACTCACCCAAAATGGAGTTATGCTAAATTAAATGAAGATGGATTTGTTACAGAAGTTGCCGAGAAAAAACCAATCAGTAAGCATGCTACAGTTGGAATTTACTTTTGGAAGAGAGGTAAAGATTATGTTGAATGCGCAGAATCTATGATTGAAAAAGATATTCGAGTAAACAATGAATTTTATGTTTGCCCTGTTTACAATGAAGCACTTCTTCGCGGCGCTCGAGTTAAAACTTTTCATATTGATAAAATGTGGGGTCTTGGTACTCCAGAAGATTTGGATTTATTTTTGAAGTATGAAATTAATAGCTCATAGAGGAAACATTGAGGGCCCAAATCCTCAGCGAGAAAATGACCCTGAATATATTCTTGAAGCAATTGATCGCGGATATGATGTAGAAGTTGACGTATGGGGACACAAGCAGATTTGGCTTGGTCACGATAGCGCACAATACGCCTGCCCGTTAAGCTTCCTCATACAAAACAAAAGTAAATTATGGATTCATTGTAAAAACGATCTCGCATTATTTACTTTAATACATTTTGATTCGCTCAACATTTTCTTTCATCAAGAAGATGATCGAACTTTAACATCAAAAGGATACATATGGACATATCCAAATAAAAGCGTTTGTCAAAAAAGTGTTTTAGTATTAGAAGATACAAGAAATTATGTTGGCAAAAATTGTTTTGGATTGTGTGGTGATTATTTACTGTGAATCACGAGCCGTATGTTAGCCGCTTTGATCGTTGGTGGCTTGACTTTAATAAATGCTTATTAAAAAAAATAGAAGCTTATGAGAATACAGTTTCTATCATCATACAGGGCCCACTCAATCAACGAAGTATCAACACTATACCTGATTACCTAAAGTATGGAGAGGTGATAGTTAGCTGTTGGGATAACGACGATCTATCATTATTAGACAACCATAAACAAAACATAAAAATCGTAATAAATCATTACCACGACGCCACAAATAAAGCTTATCGAACCCACCTCAAAAACCCAATCATATTCCAAAACTACACCACACACAATGCACTAAAACAAGCAACTGGATACTTTGCAATCAAAACACGATCTGATGAAAGTTATCCTACGCTGGATCCATTACTAGATATACTTAAAAAAAATCGAGACTCAAAAGAATGGTATAGAATCGCAACATCCAATATTTACTTTAGACATGATAGTCAATTTAAATTTCATCCATCCGATCACTTGATTGCGGGAAACAAAAATAGAATGCGCGAAATTTTTGAAGAAAGCTATCTTAGATGCGCAACAGGTAGAATCAATGGGTTAGGACCAGAGCAATTAATTGGTCACAGCACAATTTGTACTTATTTTGACCCCATTTTAAAATGTCGCGATAAACCTGATCCAAATAGATCAAAAGAACAAATGAAAAAACACTTTGACATTATTCGAATACGCAACCTTCCCCACTGCACATGGACATCTAGTTATAGAAAATACGATTTACTACGATCAGAAGAAGATTGGTGTCATCATATAAGCGACATATAAAACGCAGGAATCCCTGTATACAAGCGGGTTCTGAGTGTTTTTAGAGTTCCCACAGCCCGCTTTTTTTTGTATATAATAGTATGGCAAAAATATTGCGTACAGAACAATTATCGGTCGATGGGGACAATATCCGCTTGACCGCAGATCAAGGAAACTTGATCATTAATAGTGTGAGTGGGGATGATCTAACACAGATAACATCCACCACTAAAATCGGACAGGACATTTCTAGTTTAGCTGTAAGAGACACAGGTTTTGACACAGATGTTTCTAGCTTGGCCGCAAAAAACTCCGAAGCAGAAAATCTTGCAATCACCGCATCCAAGTATGGAGCATATGGGTTAAAAACTTCAAATTTAAGCACTGGAACAGGTAGCAGTGTTCAAACAATAACCTTGAGCGGTAGAGCTTTTATCAGCGAGCCAGTTGTTACTGCTAGCCTATTAGGAGGAGCAAATGATCCAATTATAGCAGTTATGGTATCTGATGTTTCAGAAACAGCAACAAGTGGCGTATACCAAGCAACATTTCAGTTTTCTGATGAGCTTCCAGCGACAGGTGAAACAGATCAAGCGACAAGTTACAAACTCAATATTGTTGCATGCGTTAGTGGAACCGATGCAGATCTAGATACAATTATTGACGACATGGACAGTGATCGTGATGGAGATGGGGTAGACAACTCTCAAGACTATTACCCAGACGACTCAACAGCATCCTCCCAATACAACACACCTCAACCCGAACCTGAAAACGTAGAAATACACATACAACCATGAGTACAATAATTGATTTAACAACAAACCACTCTTTTGTAGAAAACAATGGAGTTACAATAGAAGATAACGCCGGAAAGTTTTCTGGATCAAAAGCACTATATTTTGACGGAAATAGCTATATGCACTTTCCAGCTTCAGCTGCATCAATAAGTAATTTTCCTGCATGCATTGAAGCTTGGGTAAAACCGGAACATGCCTCAACTACAGAAGCTGCAACCGCAGCTTTTGGAATAATAACAAAAGGAAGATACAAAACAGGATATAATACTTTTGGTTTATATTGGTTATTTAGAGAATATTGGAGAACATCGTTAGCCTATACTGCCGCAGACAATACAAACGCATTTACATTTCAGGCGAAATCCGTAACAAATCAAGCCGGAGCAGGATTTACCTCAACACAGTTCCTTTCCTCCACCTACACTCCTCAGTGGTATCATATTGCATTAACGATAACAGAAGGGAATGGAAAATATTATTACAAATTATACTTAAATGGTAGTTTGGCTGGGTCGGATGATCAAAACGCATACATTAGCGGAGGACATACCAATCTAACATCAAGCGATAGCTATTTAACAATTGGGGCATATCAATCTTATACAAACGGAACTTATGCCTCTTCTAATAAATTCAAGGGCTATATGAGTGATATTAGGCTTACATATGGAGAAATAATTTACACAGAAAATTTCGACCCCCCGACCCAGCCTCACCCCAAAAATTATTAACAACAAAAACCCCCCAGTAATGGGGGTTTTTTTATTATAAATAATATAATTGAAAAAAATAACATAGTGCATATAATCATTAAACAAATTATTAAACTATGTCATTAGCAATATACAAACCAAACAGCAAAAACACAGGTTGCGCATTCAACTTCTCTATCGGGGTAGATAAAAAGAAAGAACCTGTAGTATACGTCAACGCAATTCAGCAATTCGGTTGGGACGAAAAGAGGAGGACAGGAAACTTCTCAGGTAATGCTAGCGACCCTGAAAAGAAAATTAATTTAAAATTTACTGAATTCGAAATAGGTGGAATGATTAGCGCGTTTCAAAAACGTCATGAATTTTCATCTTACCACGCTTACGAAGAAAACAAAACCACAATCAAGTGCGCTCCCTGGGACAAGAAATCAAAAGTTCGCAATGGAGACAAAGAAGAATGGATAACACTTCCTGCCTTTGGAATAAATTTCACCAGAAACGGAAATCAAGCATTTAGAATTCCACTTGAACCTGGAGAGGTAGAAAATTTGTGTGAGTTTCTAAGGTTTTATTTAAACACTCTTTATACCCACAGAAGAAAAGAAGATTTAAAAAAAGTTAAAGACTACAAGTCAAACAAAAAAGAAGAAAGTCAAAGCTCTCAGTCAAGCGAAGACGTTCCTTTTTAATGAAAAAAAAGAAGGTTTTAATACACAGCAATCACTGTAAAGCGTTTACTGGATTTGGTAAACACACCAAAAACATACTCATCCATTTACAGAAAACCGGAAAGTATGATTTGGTTGAATTTGCAAACGGTATCCGTTGGGGTGATCCAAGTTTAAAAAACCTTCCGTGGTCAGCTGAAGGGTCATTACCCGCTGACTCAGCCACGCTAAAAAAACTACAACAAGATCCGCAACTTGCTAGAAGTGCAGGTTATGGCGGAGAAATGATTGACAAGATTATTGAGCGCGAAAAACCAGACGTTTATATTGGCATAGAAGACATCTGGGCATTCAATGGTTATACTGAAAAAACTTGGTGGAACAAGATAAATTCTGCAGTTTGGACAACTCTAGACAGTTTACCCATTTTACCAGATGCAGTTAAAGCTGCACCAAAAATCAAAAACTATTTTACATGGGCAAGTTTCGCGCAAAAATCTCTAAACAAAATCGGGCAAGAACATGTGCAAACTCTTCGAGGTGCAATTGATTCATCTCACTTCTATAGACTTGAAGATGAAAAACGCTTAGAGCTTCGCCAGCGACATAATATCAGCGAAGATAATTTCATTATTGGTTTTGTTTTTCGTAACCAACTTCGCAAAAGCGTACCCAATCTTCTTGAAGGATTTAAAATCTTTTGTCAGCAAAACCCGACATGCAACGCAAAACTATTATTGCACACACATTGGGGTGAAGGATGGGATATACCTAGACTATTACAGGAAAAAGAAATTGATCCATCAAAAATCCTCACAACTTATTACTGTAAAGAATGTAAAGAATATGAAATCAAAAGCTTTATTGGTGAAAATCAAGACTGTAGATTTTGTGGCGGTAGTAAAACTCAAGTAACAACAAGCACCAAGGCAGGAGTAGATGAAGGTCAACTCAATGAAATTTATAATTTTATGGATGTTTATTGTCATCCATTTACAAGTGGCGGCCAAGAAATTCCAATTCAAGAAGCAAAACTTACTGAGCTTGTAACACTTGTAACAAATTATAGTTGCGGAGAAGATTGTTGTGTCCCAGAAGCTCAAAGCTTCCCACTAAGCTGGACAGAATATCGCGAACCAGGTACGCAATTCATTAAAGCAAGTACTGATCCAAAAAGTATCGCCTATCAACTCAGAAAAGTGTTTGATATGAAACCCGAGAAGCGCGCTAAAATGGGCAAGGGTGCCAGACAATTCGTTATTGACAACTATAGCGTAGAAGCAGTCGGAAAACAATTAGAGTCAATTCTAGACGCTATGCCGGACGTCGACTGGGATTATGACTTTAAAGTTGAGGAGCGCGACCCAAATCATCAACCAATACAAACAGATGACAATTCAGAATGGTTAAGCGATCTATATAAAAACATACTTAAAGTAGAGACATATCCAACAGATGAAGGTCACAAACATTGGATGAAAAGATTGAATGATGATCTAAAAAGAGAAGATGTATTAAAATATTTCAGAAGCGTTGCGGAAAAAGAAAATCGCGAAAACAAAAAAGTAGATCTCACCGACCTACTAGATGAAGACGATAAAGGAAAAAGGTTGTTGATTGTAATGCCAGAAAGAATCGGCGATGTATATCTTGCAACTTCACTTCTTCCAAACATAAAAAAACAATACAAAAATTTAAATATTTATTTTGCTACTCGCCCACAGTATTTTGAAGTGTTGGACGGAAACCCTTATATTCATAAATGCATACCATATCATGATTCACTAGCAAATCTACCACTCATGGAAGGTCAAGGTGATCATGAAGGATATTTTGAGATCGCATTCATTCCATTTCTTGGCACTCAGCGAATCGTCAACTTTCCACACAACGGTAAAGACAAAATACAATTTGAATTATGCACCTAGTCGAACAATACGCACTTTCTTGCGGCGTCAAAATTGATCGCCCATCAATCGAAACATCTTACTTTCCAGTTGTACCAGATAAGTACATCACACTACATGCAAGTAATCGTATTCAATCAAAAACATACGACTACTATAATGACGTAATGGATCTACTACACCCATATCTTGAAGTAGAAAACATAAAGGTCGTACAAATTGGTAGTAAAGATGAACAAAAAATAGGAAGATGCACGCATCACCAAGGTCAAACAACTGTTCGTCAAGCAGCATACATCATCAAAAATTCAATGCTTCATTTTGGCACCGACTCATTTAGCACTCATGTTGCAAGTGGCTTCGACAAAAAGATAGTCAATTTATATTCTACATTATACAAAGAATGCTGCGGGCCATATTGGGGTGACCGTGCAAGTCAAATTTTACTTGAACCAGATCGCACCAAAAGAAAAGCAAGTTTTTCTGACAATGAATACCCAAAAACAATCAATGAAATCATGCCCGAGAAAATCGCGGAATCTGTTTTAAGATTGCTAAACATTAAAAACAATTTACATAACATTGAAACATTTCATATTGGCGACGCATATCATGCTGGATCATTAGCGGTCATTCCAAATTGTGTTCTTGGAAAAAAGTTTGCCGCAGGTCAACCCGCAAACATACTTGGTCACGAACATTTTAATGAACAGAATATTGCTCAGTGGGCATATACCCGCAAGGTCAACCTGTTCCTGGACCAACCCATGCAAATCAACTACCTAAAAGCCATCAAAAACAACGTTCACCAAATCAATTATTTTGTACAACCAGATGATGACGATATATTTTTCAAAGCATGCAAGAAATTAGGTATAAAATTAAAATTAATATGCAAAGATAATGACATAATAAATGATGTACGATTAAAGTTTTTCGATTGGGATGTACATTTTCTTGAACAAAAAACAAAGAATGATATTGACAACCATGATAAAATATGCAATAATACTCGTTATAAAAGCTCACAAGTCATCGTATCAGATAATAAAATCTATGCCAGCAAAGCGGCATGGAGGAACGGTATCGAAGGAGAACACAATACCATTATCGACTGCGATGAGTTTTGGGAAGACTCAATCAATCTAAAACTTTATAACGACAATAATCATGGTACGTAAATCACAATCAACATCAGACAATTCTGTAACATATGAAACAGAAACAAAAATAAAAGAAACAAAAGTAAAATATCCAAAAAATTATGCCGACGGTCCAGGCAAGTTTCAGCGAAACGCATTTGGATTGCTTGGTGATGTAGATTATGAGTTTGCCGAAGACGGTTCAGTAAACTGGAGAAGTATGATTAAGGATGAGCATTTATTTCCAAATCGCTCATGGTTTGATTTACGCAAAAAAGATTTACCACGCAGTATAGATGGACTAAAGGATCATCAACTACTCATCAAACTTAGCGGAATCAAAGAGCTTGCAAAGCTTCGCGGCTTCACAGATGTATCTTACGAGGTTGTTAAATGTCAACCCGATCATGTTGCAGTAATTTGTCACATGAGCTTTTTACCCAATTACGAAACTGGGGGTAAGGCCGTACAATTTCAAGACATGGCAAATGCCACCCTTGATAACACAAGTAGTTTTGCTACAAAGTTCCTAGAAACCATTGCATGTAATCGCGCATTCGTTCGTTGCGTTCGCAACTTTTTAAATGTTCACATTGTAGGTGACGATGAGATCGACAAATCAAACAATCCAGGCGGAGGATCAAACAATTCATCATTAAACATCTCACCATCACTTACTCCATATTCAATGGTACAAAATCTAGCAAAAGAAAAATTAAACTGTTCGAATTTTGAAGAATTTAAAGTTGTACTTAGGGATTGGTGGAAAGATGGAAAATATCAAAACGAAAAAGCCAAAGACTGGAACAACTTTAGCGATATCTCACCAACTGATGCTCGCATATTGATGCGCGAGATTAATGGTTAATTTTTAACTTCAACTCGTCAATTTCAGCGCGCATTTCATCAATAATTTTCTGCTGATCTTGTATTGCGCCGACTAATATAGGAACCATCTTTTCGTACTTCATTGCCAGATAACCATCCGACCTTTCGGTTACAATTTCCGGTGCAATTTTTTGTACTTCTTGAGCGATTAACCCTATATCTTCTCCTTTGTGTGTCTTTTGTGCAGTACTCCAGTTAAACCGAACTGAGCGAATAGATTGTATTTTAGTCAAGCAATCATTAATTTCTTGAATTTCCGTCTTTAATCTTTCATCAGAAGAGGCGAATGCAATAATATCTCCTTCAGATCTTATTTCGTTCTCTATCAATAAATTTGCACGAACTTTTAAACTTCCATGTACTCGACAACCTCCTAATACTTCCGCAGAACACCCCATATAAAAAGTGTCGTCTTTAATTTTGCTTACTGTATAATTTGCATTGCCATATTGATCGGTTGGTGTGGCAAAATGTCCTAATATATGAGTATTGTAATGTCCATCTATAAAATTTCCTGCGCCATTTAATATAGAACATCTTCTAGAATCGCTTATTTTATTATTTGAACCTCCCAAGATAATATTATTCGCATCATATCCTCCCTCAAGTATTTGAGTATCCCTGGGAGCATTTATTTCAGTTACGCTAGTCGGCAAACTGAAACTTAAATCTGAATTTACATTTGATATACTCATATTATATAAAATACACTCAAGATAAAACTCCTGCAGACCAACTTATACCATCAGAATCATCAAAAGCTTTGCTGACGCTAATCGTAGCCTTATAAACTGTATTACTTGATTTTGACATTAAGTAATAATTGTTATTATCACCCTGTTTTTGAAATATTAAGCCAGAATTACCTTTGGCAGAAAACCAAACACATTGATTGCTGGACTTACCATCAGAATCATCGGGGTCAATAAAGAAACCATCGTATACTCTATTACTATACAAAAGATAATATATATTAGACCCAAATACAACAACCGCAGACGGCAAATCTTCTCCTTCAGATGGATTTTTGTATATATTCATCGGTGGAAACATAATAAAAAAGTTGCCAAAATCTGCATTATTAACATGAGCTCCAGCGCTTACATCCCCCCTTAATTGTCTCTTGTAAACTCCAGAACTATCTCCCCTTACGGTAAATTCATCTAACCAACCTCCTGCGATATTTGTTCCATTAAATATATTTCCAGGAAACCAGGAATAATCAATTTTTTTACTACTATCTATTGTTGGAAAATAAAAACTACTATCGGATGCTGATTTTTTTTGACCAACCCTGCGTGAATAAAATGAACCGCTATCTCCAGCTCTAATTTCTAAACTTAAACCATTTCTTACTTCTGTATCACTATTACCGTCCAACGGCCACACTTGACTAGGTGTTGCAGATAAATTATATTCTATTACATTATGATATCCACCCAATATTGATTGATTTGTTCCTCCATTTATTTCATTTTCTTGACCCGCGCCAATTATATTTGCTCCAGCAGAATCACCAGCTTTCGGCATACTATTATCATATCCAGCAACAATAGATGAAAAATCATCTTTACATATATTATTATAACCCCCGCCAATTAATGAAAATCTTGCATCTCCAGTGTTTAGTGCTCCACCAACTATAGAAGATGCTAGCTCACTATTATTTGTATTATCATATCCACCCCCTATGAAATTCGCTTGAGGTAGTTGACCGAGAACGTTCTCTGTCCAATTTATATTTGCAGCAACAGAATTATTTTGTAAAGAACCTTGAAATTCAATTCTGCCACCACTACTAGTATCAAATTTCAAATAAGACTTTGTATCATAACTTGAATTATCATATGTATAACTTTTTTTAGCGCCTATATTAAAGCTTGCAGAACTAAAGTCAGACTCTATTTTAAATCCAGCGGGAGTATAATCATCGTCATCAACAAATCCGTTCGATACAATAGCACCAGATGTTGAGCCGTCTCCTATTATCAATTGTTGTGTTATATTTGCATCTTTAGTTAATAATATATCCGTGGCAATACTCTCGAAATACAAACCAAAAGACTTCCAGTATGTTGTGTTTTCTAATGATATGGTATCGGTTGTTCCTGGTATTATACCATTATTATCTTCTTTGCATATAAAATATTTATCTTTAGTTCCGTCTCTGACTATATCACCTCGAACAAAGCGCTCTACATTGATGCCCCCTATTGTTACAGTTTCTGTTTTTGCGACATAGTTTGTATTTCCAGAATTATCATAAACGCCTCTATAAGTTCCTACTGCTCCATCTGGACCTGGATCTCCTGGGCCCCCTTTATCTCCAACATACTTTACCCATGTTAGTCCCCCAACAGGTAAAGATGGTTTTGTGTTTGTGTATTCGTAATAGTTAACGTATTCATAAGAACCT
>ERZ807291.3909-NODE-3909-length-20412-cov-6.400452_pt1 | contig 20412 bp, 16 predicted proteins | sample MGYA00521257_ERZ807291 | MGnify/ENA primary metagenome ERZ807291 (study PRJEB31413, sample SAMN03169783) | marine metagenome | biome: Marine; feature: Water; material: Subsurface seawater | place: North Sea | collected 2011-04-28 | depth 1 m m ... | reverse complement strand
GTCAATATTTTGGTTATCATTGAGGGCGTTATTAATGGCATTTTGACCATCAATTTCTTGGTCGAGGCTAAAGTTCTCGGTCTCTGCAGGCTCTTTAACCAACTCTTCAGCAGATCCTATACCTGATTCTTCGTCATTGGCAGCCACACGTCCAACAGAAGTGCCCGACAGGGCCAGCTCAAGTTCTGGATCGAGCTCGGCGAAATCTTTAATTTCGCTTAACGCTGGAAGCTGCTCGAGGCTCTTGATATTAAAGTAATCAAGGAAGTTTTTCGTCGTCGCATAGAGTGCGGGTTTGCCAGGCACATCGCGATAACCTACAACTCTAACCCAGTCTCGCTCCTGCAGCGTCTTAATAATATCCGAACTCACTGCGACGCCGCGCACCTGCTCAATATCGCCTCGAGTCAACGGCTGACGGTAGGCAATCAGAGCCAAGGTCTCAAGCATGGCGCGAGAATAGCGCTTGGGTTTTTCACTCCACAGGCGATTGACCCACTCGGCCAGATCCTGACGCACTTGAAAGCGGTAACCACTGGCGGTCTGCATCAGCTCAAAACCGCGACCACGGCAATCGGCGTCGACCTCTTCGAGGGCAGCCTTGATTTGGTCTCGAGGTGGACGTTCGTCCTCTTCGAAGAGACTTTCAATGCGGGTAATATCCAGTGGCTTGCCCGCCGCTAAAAGCGCGCCTTCGACAATTTTTTTAATTAGATCAGCATTCATGAGGTTCTAGCTTTAACGTGGATGGGGCCAAAGGTTTCGCTCTGCACGATCTCAACCAATGACTCTTTAATCAATTCCATAATGGCCAAAAAGGTCACCACTACGCCGAGTTTGCCCTCAGAGCTTTTAAACAGGCTGACAAAGGGCACAAATTGCTCACCGCGCAGCGCCTCCAATACAAAGGTCATACGCTCTCTGGTAGAGAGTTTTTCCATCTGCACCTGGTGACTCTCAAACATCTCCGCCCGCCGCATTACTTCGGCCAGTGCCGTGAGAATTTCACGCATATCGACAGCGGGGTGCTGAACGTCCTGGTTTCGTTCTGGAGCGTGAGCCGAGGCCTGATGAATATCGCGCCCCAGCCGAGGCATCTCATCAATATCATCGGCGGCTTTTTTAAAGCGTTCATATTCCTGCAACCGACGGATCAGTTCAGCCCGTGGATCTTCTTCACCATCTTCGTCCATAACCTGACGAGGCAACAACATGCGCGACTTGATTTCAGCAAGCATTGCAGCCATCACCAAATATTCCGCTGCCAGCTCAAGCTGTATGGATTCCATCAAACCGATATAACCCATGTACTGACGGGTAATCTCAGCCACATTGATCTCAAGAATATCGAGATTCTGGCGGCGGATTAAATAGAGCAGTAAATCGAGGGGACCTTCGAAGGCTTCAAGAAATACTTCCAGCGCATCCGGCGGAATATAAAGATCTTTTGGCAGTATGGTGAGTTCTTTGCCCTGTACCACAGCAAATGGCATTTCTTGCTGAGACGGATGCGCTAACTGCCCCTCCTCCACAACAGCTGAAACCGCAGCACCAGTGTCGACTGCATGTGCTGCTTGGTGCGGCTGTTGCCCAAGATCTGGCTCTAGATCTTGGTTTAAAGAAGTAGCTTCGGTGGTCACAGGCGACTCAATTGATGATTTCGCCGCAATTATAACCGCAATGCCGTCTGTGGCCATCATGATTATCGATTAAGCGGAAAAATCACCCATGCCCTGACGTGTGATTTCCGGGAGTGGACCAGTCATATCAACGACGGTCGTCGGCTCGAGCCCACAGTATCCGCCATCAATCAACACATCGACATGGCTTTCAAGAGCCGAGCGAATGTCATAGGGGTCAGAAAGCGGGTACTCATCGCCAGGCAGTATTAGGGTAACACTCATCATCGGCTCGCCCAATTCCGCCAACAGCGCTTGAGCAATGGGGCTGTCAGGCACTCGCAAACCAATGGTTTTACGCTTCGCATGCATCAGCCTGCGCGGCACCTCTGAGGTAGCCGGCAGGATAAAGGTGAAAGGTCCCGGCGTGTGGGCCTTGAGACTGCGGAATGCCGTGTTGTCGACTTTGGCATAGCTCGCCAGCTCGGAGAGATCACGGCACACCAGAGTAAAATTATGGCTCTTATCGACCTGTCGAATAGCGCGAATGCGATCAAGCGCCTGCTTGTCGCCAATATGGCACCCGATCGCATAAACCGAGTCAGTAGGATAGACAATCACGCCGCCTTTGCGAACAATCTCTGCAGCCTTGACTATCAGTCGCTGCTGAGGGTTGTCAGGGTGAATCGATAAATATTCGCTCATAACAATCACTGGCTTTTAAGATGGGCGGCATTATCACATAGCAGCGCGTGTAGCGGTGAATTTAGATCACTTTTTCAGATATCAAAAACTGCTCGGCAAACAGTCTTGGAGGCACTGGCTTGCTGACCAGATAACCCTGAAAACTATCACAGCCGAGACTCTGTAAAATGCGCCGCTGAGCCTCGGTCTCAACCCCTTCAGCAACCGTAGTCATGTGCAGGCTTTTAGCCAGTGCGATAATGCCCGCGACAATCGCACTGTCATTTGGATCTGACTCAATATCGACAATAAACGAACGATCGATTTTCAACACATCAACAGGCAATTTTTTCAAATAATTGAGCGAAGAATACCCGCTACCGAAGTCATCTATTGCAATAGTGATGCCCATCTTCTGAATTTTTTCCAATTCAGTGATCGTCAGTTCCGGATGCTCCATCAAGGTGCTCTCGGTAATTTCCAACTCAAGAATATTTTTCGGCAGCTGATGATGCTGAATCAGATCATGCAGTTTGGCGTGCAAATCCTCCTGCATCAGATCCTTGACCGACAGGTTTACCGCGAGAGTTAACTTGTGACCGTCCTCGAGCCACTGCTTTAGCTGCACAGCGACATGCTCCAGCACCCAATCCGTCAACTGATTAATCAGCCCACAGTCTTCGGCCAGCGGAACAAATACGTCTGGCGCCACCAATCCTTTAATCGGGTGCGTCCAACGCACCAAGGCCTCAGCGCCGATTAATTTTCCAGTCTCGAGACTGATCTGTGGCTGATAGTGCAAAACCAACTCATCGCCATCGATGGCTTTGCGTAATTCCTGCTCTAACTTCAAGCGCTTGGCAATCTCAGCCTCCATTCCACTCTCATAGAAACAATAGTCATTGCGTTTGTCTTTGGCACGGAACATCGCCGAGTCCGCGTGCTTGATCAGTGCACTGACGTCTTCTCCGTCATCGGGGAAAATGGAGATTCCAATACTTGTCGTGACAAACATTTTCTGCTGCATAAACACAAATGGCTGCGCCACCGACCGGCAGATTTTCTCGGCAACACTGGAAGCACTCTCCAAACTGAGAATATTCTCTAATACGATGGTAAATTCATCACCGCCGAGACGGGCAATAAAATCATTTTCCCGCACACAGTGACGGATGCGATCAGCGACCGCCTTCAACAGCAGATCGCCGGCATCATGCCCCATGGTGTCGTTGATCATTTTGAAGCGATCGAGATCGAGAAACAAAATCGCAAAGCGCTGCTTTTCGGTGGCTGCATGATTGACGATAACGGACAGCTGCTGCTTCAAATGAGTGCGATTTGGCAGGCCAGTAAGAGAGTCGTGATAGGCGAGCTTTTTAACATCTTTTTCAGCCTTGCTGGCTTTAATCAGGCGAGCTACGCGCTGCTTGATAACAGCAAAGTTAATTGGCTTGGAAATATAGTCCGTGGCGCCTGATGAGAATGCCCTAACAATTGAGTGTTCATCATCTAGGGCGGTGATCATTAACACTGGAATATCGCCACCTTGGGGGAGATCGCGGATCATCTGACAGGCATCAAAACCATCCAACTCAGGCATTACAGCGTCCATTAATACCAGATCTGGCATGCTCCGCTTGCAAGCATTGAGAGCTTGCATGCCATTATTAGCCTCATCAACCTCATAGTTTTCCCGCACAAAGGCATCAACCAAGGCCATGCGCACGGTTCGATCGTCATCGACAATCAGAATTCTACTGTATTTACCGTTTTTAAATGGGGCCTTGGCAGTCTTATAATCCGAGGAAATTTCCTGCTTGAGATCGTCTTGTAACCTGTCAAATGCTAAGACGATTTTACTCAACTGTTCGACTCCGCAACTGAGGTCCTCTCTAGCCGCGCCATCTTCCAATAACTTGCTCGCAGCGACCAGCTCATGAGCACCAAAATTGGCAGCACTACCCTTTATGGTGTGCGCCAACTCGCGAACTTGCCGAGTGTTTTTTTCTTCAAGTGCAGCCTTTAGTTTGCCGATATAGATTGGTGTATCTTCGACAAAGGCTTCAATCATAGATGATACCACTTCGCCCACAGCTTCTCTCAGCGACGCAATAACGTCGGTATCGTAACTTAATGAACTGTACTGCGTAGGCGGGTGTGCAACTACAGTCTTGCAGACAGCAGGCTCCTCGGAAAAACTCGAACAGCGCCAGACATTCAATTTATCACGCAACCCGGAAAGACTAATGGGTTTTGGCAAAAAATCGCTCATGCCCGCTTCTCTGCAAATCTTTTCTTCATCTGCTGAATTGTTCGCAGTCATCGCAATAATAGGCAGTGCGCCCGCCCTGTCACCCTCATAGAGCCGAATCTGTGTGGTCGCATCATAGCCGTTCATCACCGGCATATTGCAGTCCATCAACACCACGTCGAATGACTCTCTAACGACTTTCTCGAGAGCTTCCTTGCCGTTGCTCGCGACTGCCGTCTGGCAGCCTAATCGCTCTATCATCGCAACTGCAACCTGCTGGTTAGCTCGACTGTCATCGACCACTAGGATCTTGCAGCAACGACGGCAGGCCGGCTCCTCAGGCAACCTGTCATCGTCATATTCATCGAGATTCTCGGCAGCAAAATATTTCGTTAAAACAGCTTCGAGAGAATCCGAACGCAGCGGTTTATTGAGTCGAGGGAAGGACAGGTCACTGATATGGGAATCAGAACTCCAGGGGTTACTCAGCATCACGATAAGCCGCTTGCCAAAGTTCTTTTCCAGCTGCACGAAGCTAATTAACTCATTGATTTTTATATCATTGATATCCTCATCGACAAATAAGACATCAAAACAGTCTGAGGCTTTACTTTCCCGAATCAAGGTTAGCGCCTGTAATCCGGATTCAACAAGCTGCGTTTTGACGCCAATAGCGCTGAGTTTCTGTGCAGCAAAATCTCTGAGTATTGCACTACCGCTGACAAACACGGCAGTGATTTCATGCAGAGCAGTTGACGTTGCCACCTGCTCTGGCGGTTGGGCAATCAGAACGGGCAGAGTAAAACCAAACTGACTGCCACATCCCAGCTCGCTAGAGACAAATATATCCCCACCCATTAACTCAATAATCTGTTTGCTGATCGCCAAGCCTAGCCCAGTTCCTTGATAGCCTTTGGTATTCGAGGAATCTACCTGTGTAAACGCTTCAAATATCCGCGCCTGATCGTGAGGCGCAATGCCTATGCCGGTATCCTCAACGACAAATTTGAGCCGCACAACTGAACCCGGGGTGGAGTGATCGTGCTCTGCGCTGGGATCAAATGCTGCATCCTCCTGGACGCTGATACGAATTGACACCTCACCACGGTCAGTAAACTTAATCGCATTACCGGCCAGATTGACCAGCAACTGACGAATTCTATCGCCATCCGCATGCAATGCTTTGGGAACATCATCGTCAATGAGATAACCAATATTGAGATGCTTTTTAAGTGCGGTACTGGAGAGCAGGCTGACAACATCATCGAGATTTTTATGCAGTAGATAATCACGATTAGTAATAGTGATTTTTCCGGCATCCGCTTCCGAAAAATTTAAAATATCATCGATAAGTGCCAAAAGGTTTTCACCGGATGATTTGGCAGTTTGCACATACTCTTTTTGTTTGAGACTGACACCCATGGTCAACAAAAGGTCCAACATCCCCAACACTGCATTCATTGGCGTGCGCAATTCATGGGTCACATTAGCGGCGAACTCTACCTTCATCTCCGCCGAGGTTAGAGCCGTTTTCATTGCTCGCTTCAAGTCACGTCGTCGGTTCTCCAGCACCTGCATCATGCGATTGAATGATTCCTGCATTTCGGTGATATCGACTGGCCCTTCGATTTCCGCGCGTATTTTCTCTTCGCCACTCTGTGCCCTTTTCATAACAGCCGACAATCGCTCAATAGGCGTTGTCAGACGACGAGAAAAATAGAGCAGCACGAACAAGAGAAGAACAGCGCCGAGAAATGATGCAATCAGATTATTTTTTAACGTGCTCTGCTGCATCTTATGCAGGGTATCCTTTCCGACTAGCACGGTAATGTAACCCAACAGCACTTTTGACGGAGCGGCAGTATTCATCACACTCTCGCCATCGTTATCGCTGGCATAGATTGGAGATGAAAATTTCCATAGATCTGCGTTTTCTGCCATCAGGCTAAGTTTCGTTGGTTTTTGATCTATAGAATTTTTCGATGATGGCGACGTTGCAGCGCCAAACTCGACGTCTTCGACAATAAATTTTTCGCCAGTGCCAAACAGCACATCAGACTTTTCAGTCTCAATAATGATTCCCTTGATGCCAGGAAAATTGAGCGCATTTTCTCCGATATCTCTGGCCGCCTCAGTGCTTTGATAGAGCAGTGCGATCTCGCTGCGGCGTCCCAGAGATTCTGTCATCTGCATACCCTGCAGTATTTCATGCTCCTCAATAATCACCGTGGATATCTTGCTCACCATGACCGAAGTAGCAAAAGCCAACACTAAAATACCGCCAATAAAGACTAACGATAACTGAGATTTGAATTTCAGCTTGTCGAACCAACCTTTTCTTATAGTTTCTCTCAAAGGTCACCTCGCTGGCAGGACTACATCAATCTGTGCCCGCACATCCTCTGTTAGATTGACTCCCAAATGATTACTGGTGCGCTCATTGACCGTTACAAAAATATCGTCCAGCGATTGCATTTTCTGCTCAGCGGGCACGCCCTGAACAACATCTTGAGCAAGGCGACCAAGACTTAACCCCATTTTATAATTGTTTGGGTATACTGAAAAAAGCGCCCCACGCTTCACATGCACCGGATTAGATGAGAACACCACAAAGCGTTTCTTCCATGATTCCTGAAGCAGAATTGACAGCATTGGGTTATTCACAAATGAGCCACTGGGAAGAATCCAAATCGCATCATCCTCATCGAAATCATGCATAAGCTTACGATAGGTGCCAGCAGCCATTCTTAAATTGTCTGCTTCATGCACCAGCAGCGTAATACCCCGACTCAGAAAAGCCTCTTTGGCAAGCTTAAAATCAGTCAACCCGCTGTTAGCACCGGCAATAACATGGACCTGTTTAACAGCTGGTACCAATAATGACAGTTTGCTGGTAAGTAAATCGAAGTTTGGCGTAAGGGTAATGCCAAATACATTGGTAAAGCCCGTGTTGACTGCACCAACAATTACGTTGTGTTCTTTGTTATTCTCAGACACCTGCCGTGCTAATCGGTTGCCAAGCACTAGCACCGGAGATTGCCGATCGACAACATGAACAAAATCAACAGGCGATTGATTCTCTGCCAGAGGCACACGCTGAACGCTGTGCTGATAGCCATCTTCTGCGCCTCTAACAATTTCTTCAAATACTCGCGCAAAGGGCTCACGCACCTGAGGGTAAATAACAATTAATTCAGTCGTGCTAGCGCTGATACTGTTACACAGCGCCAGTACCGAACTGCAAATTACAGATACCCCCATGATCCCTGAAATCTTTATAGCACTACCTCCTGTACTGCCGTAAAAAGAGCCAGCAAGTTCTTTATGCACTTCGCTGGCTCATATCCTTCTACACATTAATAGTAGTTCAAAAACTATAACGAATCTCACCCAAGACAGTCCGGCCCGAGAGCGGCAAGTCATTTGGGATAAAAGGCATTGGATCAGAGTTGGGACTTGGCTCACGCGCATCCTCGCCAAATAGATTATTCACGGTCAAAGCAAGCTCAAGTGAATTGTTAAGTACCTTCCGAACGGACAAATCAACCAGTGCATAGTCGTCTATGGCTGGACGTAAGTCAGCGCTGATACGGTTGCGCCCCATTACCCAGTTTGCCTGCAGATTGACTCGCCAATCACTGGCCAAGTTCCAGTCAGCGCGAAGGTAAAGCTGTTTTTCAGGCGATTTGGCTGCCGGGGCATCAAGCGTTTCATCGGTCGACTTTTGAAGCGCAAAATTACTCGTGAGTGTCAGCTTTTCAGTAGCCTGCCAGATAGCTTCAAACTCAACACCATAACCGCTCTGCTCACCTGCGTTTTGTGCCGTGCGGGTACTGCCATTGGCATCAGGAATAAACTGGATAATATCTGTCCAATCATAAAAGAAAAAGTTAGTCATCAGCGTGAGCTGATAATTGGGTCGGTAATCAAACGCCAGTTCATAGCTCTTTATCTGTTCTGGCTGGAGCGCGATATTGCCGAGAATTAACGGATTATTAATTGCTCGCGTCTGGGCAAATGAAGGCGCTCGAAATGCCTCACCATAGAGAAACTTAGTGGTCAGGTTATAACTGGTCGACCACACTAGCGCCAACCTTGGATTGGTGGTGGCACCAAAATCTGAATAGTTATCATAGCGCAGGCCTGCAGTGAGTTCCCAGTCATTGGCGAGGAGCCAAACATCCTGAAAAAATAGGTAGCGATTGTCGCGGCTGTCTTCGGTGAGAAACACATAGGCAGTATCAGATACATCTACCAATGCATCACCGGGTAGAATTGGCAGCCCAGTCTGCGGGTTGATACCAAAATTTTTCCACTCAGTTATTTTGTCAATTTCACCATGGTAATAGCCACCGCCAACACTGATTTGGTGCTTATTAATACCAGTATGCTCCATACGTAACCCAACACGAGTATGACGCTCAAAGATTTCTGGATTGCCGATTACACCTTCAGGGAAAGGTCCAAAAACCGGCACACCGAATGGGTCAAGGAATGGGCCAGTCGAACCAGCTGGGTAAAGAATAAAGTTACCCTCCACTTCCTGAGAAGTATCAAAATAACTGGTCTGAAATTCAATTGATGTATTATCAAGTAGTTCCTCTTCGGTATAGGTTAAATCGATATTGAATCGCGTGCTGGAAAATTTATTACCAGGATTGAGAGCCTGTGCTGCACCGGCACCATCGCCGATATTCTTGCGAATCTGACTGCCTGCTCTGAGGCGTAATTTTTGGTAATTTGCTTCAACTCGCAGCTCAATATTCTCAGCTGAGCGATTGACGGCTCCCGGGGCATGTGAAGCCGAGGTTCCAGTAATTAAATCAAGCAGGCTCTGCGCATCGCTAGTAATCTGAGCATCAGAGCCATCGGTTTTGGTTAATTCAAGACTGGCGAAATAATCTAGATCACCTTGTTTACCTGCGCCGGTAAACCAGATATCCGTGGTATTAAAATTGCCGATCCGTGCGCCTGCCGAATTATGTTGCACCTCCTTCGGCGTCTTGGTGACTATATTAATCACCCCAGCAAAGGCATCCGCACCATAGAGTGCCGAGCCAGGCCCACGAATTACCTCGATTCTTGAGATTGCCTCAACCGGCATACCGCCCCAAACAAGATTGCGATCACCTTGAAATAAGTTGGTGATAGGAATGCCATTAATTAACATTAGGACCTGAGGATTAAAATCGGAAGAGATGCCGCGAAAGAGATACTGCGGATTATAAATATCATTCCGGGTAATATGCAGGCCGGGAACAGACTCCAATACCTGATCAATATCCCGAGCGCCCATGGCACGAATTTGACTGGCGGTAATAACCGATGCAACAGCCGGTGCTTTGGCAATCGGCTGAGTCGTGCCAGTGGCAATTGAGACATAATTTTCATCACCGTAGAGACCGGCAAAATCAACATCTGATTCACCCCCATTTTCGGCCAATGCCATACCAGACAGTAAACCTGCAACCACATAGAATCCATACAGTTTCGTCATTATCTACACCCTCCAGTGCTTGACTTGCTCGCCTCCTGTATAGTTGAGACGAGAAGTCCGTAAGGGAAAAAAACATCCTTCTTGCTGATTTAATGCATCAATAAAACAGGGCATCGCGCCAGCAGTAAAAGCCAGTGTCGCCATATGATAAAAATCCATAGGCGTTAACCCTTCATCAGCCAATAAGCCAGCACAAACCGCTGCGATATTGATCTGATATTTAAGCCGGCTCTTACTTAGATACTCAGCCACCGCAAAAGCGAGTTTTATAAATCTTCCCTCGCCACAATCTATTGAGCGGGCAAACTCCATCATCGGCTCAACCCGCTCATCCCCAGAAACTAACGGTCTTCCATAACCATAAACACTCCGAAACTGCTTTAACTCCGATTGAACAATCTGCTCTAAAGCCTCACCATTATTCAACCGTTTATCAGCGCGATATAAAAAATCTGTCGCCCCTTTAATGGGCTTTAACCCATAAATGGTCGCCTCGGTGACCGCGACTGATGCAGCTGCGGCAAGCGCCCCGGTCGATCGCGCGGTGCCAGCCAGTGCCGACACCCGGTTATTCCAGATACGCGGATCGGGAAAGCTAGTGCAGATCACCCACATTCCCTCCATTAACCGTGCGATCTTGGGCGACTCTTTTCCGGTCGCAGCAAACAGCAGATACTCCATCCATGAGTTGCTCTTCAGCTCTTGAAACACATCTCTGCCGCGCAGCACCACCTTTCCCTCAGGAGACCAACCACCCATAGAGGTGCGCCAATTATCCTCAAATGTCTCTAACTTACTGTGAACAGGCATACAGTTTTCTCACTGGATAGACTTCTCTCACGGATTTAATTTGAAGCCGTCGGCAAAAAATGGGTACTTGCGCCAACCCAACTTTTCTTGTTCCAGGCTGTGGACAGCCGCACCAGGCAGACGCAACAATAAAAACATCATCTCAGCCTCTTCAGGCAAAAACGCCAGGTCATAGAGCGCCGCTGCCGCAACACCGGAAAAGGCTAATGGGCAGCCTGCAAAGCCCTCGAGCTCGGGGCGATGTTGATGCAACCAAGTGAGGCTAGTGGTTTTACCCACAGCAACGAGATGTTCCAAGGTCTTCCTGACTGGCGTCGGACAGGAGACACCATTGGGATCAAAGCCTGGCGCATGTTCCATGGGCGGCCAGACATCCTCGCGCTCCAGCTGTGGGGGATCTGTGATCAACTGCTGCCAGTCAGCCAAACGATTCTGACACTGCTGCCAATACGCCAGTGCGTGAAAGACTTCACGGGCGCCGCCCAAATTGCCGGCGCCAACCGTTAACGCTGCAATCAGTGCCGAAGCATGAGTTGAACCACCAACACCCGCACTCATCGCGGCTCTGACACTGTGGTCTCTGGGGCCGGGATTAGTCAGCGCAATGGCCAGCCCTTCGAGTAACGCAGACTGTTCTGGGGTCGGCGGCACCTGCCTGAACAACAGATAAAGATAGTCGATATAGCTGGCGTTTTTTAACAGGTCGCCATAAACATCGTAGCCACAGCAATAACAGTCAGCTGCCGCAAATGGATTATCGATCTCGGCGGTTTCACGCCAGATTTTGGTGGTAATTTTTTCTATCGGCTTGTCGTTCATCCGCTTTGCAACACATTAGTCCGCAAACCAATCGGCGGGGCTTCGTTGGCATCAATGCGAACATCCAGCACCGTTGGTCCTTTGCGTGCACAGATAGTTTTAATATCCAGGCGCTTTAAGTCGGCCGGCGAGACAATAATATGTCCAGGAGCGCCCATCGCCTTTGACATCGCCGAAAAATCTACTGGAGTTAATTGATTAGCGGTCGGTTCAGCGCCAGTGAGCGTTTGACCATGCTTAACCATGCCATAGGCACTGTCATTTAAAATCACAAAAATAACCGTTAGTTTTTCTTCTATGGCAACGGGCAGCTCCTGACCACTCATTAACCAGCTGCCATCGCCCGTAATACAAACCACAGGTGTATCCTCTAAGGCCAAACTGGTTCCCACAGCGCTGCCAATAGCCCAACCCATTGAGGCAAAATCAACCGATGCGCTGAATAACCCCCCGCGCGCTTCACGCTTGCCAGAGAATCTGCGATCAAATGGATTCAGGTAGTGAGTTCCCCATGCCAGACTATTACCGGTATCAACAAGGTATCTTGTGTGCGACGGAAATAATCTCGGCAAGTCACGCATCAGGCGCTGAGGCTTGATCGGTGTTGCATCCGAGCAATAGCCCTGCTCATCATCAAATTTGAAATGTCTGGTGAAATTAGCTTCCGACTCTTCGCTAGCCGACTTTACCAAGCGCAGATATTTTTTAGTATCGACACCAAAACGACTGGCGATGCGATCAAAAATTGTTTCGAGACAGCCGCGAACATGCAGCTTTGCCATAGGGGTGCGGGTTAAATTTGCCTCGGTGGATTCGACGTGTACCAGCTTGCCATTGAGAAGACTTTTGGTATCCCAAGCATTGCTGGAAAACTCGCCAAATCGAGCCCCAATAGCGATCACTAAATCGACTTTGGGGTCAGCCATTACCTCTCTGGCGTCACTATGGCCAGCGAAACCAAAAACACCCTTAAATTGCGGATGGTATGGACTGACCAGCCCTTTGCCTTGTGGCGTCACAATAAGTTGCGCGCCAGTTTTGACAACAAGGGAAAGGATGCTGCCAATCGCGTCACAGGCTTCATCGCCGATAATAAACACCGGATTGATCGCTAAACTCAATTGGCGAAAGAGTTGATCGACTGCATGATCATCAATTAGCGCCGGCCTATCCAATAATGTATCGAGCTGGTAGGTCGTCTGACTAAGCGGAGTATCCATCGCCATCACGTCACGGGGAACACTAATATGAGCTGGCCCTGCGGGCGAACCCGTAGCTGACATAATCGCCGCGGCAAGCTTGTGCTCAAACTGGTCAATATGAGAGATAAGCGTGTTGTATCTGGTGCAGTATTGATAGAGACCGACGGTGTTGACGCCGGTGCAGGAGGAGTCCTGAATGGCCCCTTTACCAAAGGTAGAGATCGCCGTTTGTGCGGTAATAACCAGCATCGGTACATTGTTTTCGTAGGCGGATGCAACGCCGGTAATCATATTGGTTGCGCCCGGCCCTGTGGTCGAACAACAGACACCTAACTTGCCACTGTTTCTGGCATAGCCATCGGCCATAAAAGCGGCGCCAGTTTCGTGGCGCGCCACGACAGCGCGAACGCCACCGCGTCTCTCACTGCGTGCCAGCGCGTCATAGAGCGGCTCTATGGCCCCGCCAGGCACTCCAAAGACATAGTCAACACCGAGTTGTTCAAGATAGGCGACCAGTAAATCGGCCATTTTCGAACCGGCTGCTACAACAGCCGGATAAGTTACTTTTTCATCCCTATTAGTCATCCTTTTGCCTTATAAATTAGCAAGATACAAAGAAGTGTTGATGTGCTTTTTTTAATAACCTCATTAATAGATGAAGAATTGAGCCTTATCAACTTAATATTGTGGCGCTCAGGGCCATTTGCGGGCTTTGTTACCAGCGTATCGACAGGGGCCGCTAAGTGGTTACAATGCGTACCTAAATTTCACAAAAGACCACTATGAACGACAGCAGCGTTAATCAGCAACAGTCCGCAGAAAAGCCCCCAGAGAAGAGAGAGAGCCTGCTCTTAAATCTGGCGTTTAACATCGCTATACCTACGCTGGTACTGACCAAGCTGAGCGGTGACGACTATCTCGGGATCAAACTGGCGATTATTGTGGCCCTGTCATTCCCGATTATTTATGGCGCCCGCGACTTTTTCGCCCGCGGTAAAGTGAACTTCTTTTCCGCCCTGGGAGTTGTCAGTGTTACCTTGACTGGTGGCATTAGTTTGATGGAATTGGATGCCATTTATATCGCGGTTAAAGAAGCCAGTATCCCGGCTCTATTTGGCATGGCAACATTGATTTCGCTGAAGACGTCACAGCCTTTGATACATACCTTTTTACTCAATGATTCCATAATTGACACCGACAAAATTAACAGCGCCCTGCAAGCCAATAATCGTCAGGCAGACTTCGATCGGTTGCTAATCAATGCTTCATGGATTCTAGCCGGCTCATTTTTACTCTCTGCAGTACTCAACTATTTCCTCGCGGTCTATCTGTTAACCGCAGATCCAGGCACGTTGGCATTTAACGAACAACTCGGCAAGATGACCGCGCTGAGTTTTCCGGTTATTGCGGTGCCGGCCATGCTGGTCATGATTGGCGATATGTTTTATCTTTTTAAAGGCATTACCCGTATTACCGGACTGCCCTTAGAACAAATTATCAAACAGAAATAAGAGTGACATTATGTGGTACGCAATAATCAGTGAAGATATTGAAAACAGCTTGCAACAACGTATACGAGCTCGCCCCGCTCATTTGCAACGCCTGCAGCAACTCAAGGAGGATGGGCGTCTGTTTGTCGCCGGCCCCCACCCGGCAATCGATTCGTCAGAGCCCGGCGATGCCGGATTTACCGGTAGCCTGGTGATTGCCGAATTTGCCTCACTGACAGATGCGCAGCAGTGGGCCGATGCTGACCCCTATATTGACGCTGGCGTCTATAAACAGGTTACAGTGAAACCGTTTAAAAAAGTTCTGCCCTAAAATCCGTAATAGATTTCTCATAGACGCCCTGATTAGTTGCCAAATGGTTATCATTTGGCGCCGATCGGAGTATTATTCTCGCTTACCCAACTTAACGTCTTAAAAACCATGAATTATCTATTTTTGGCACTGGCCATTTTTGCCCACTCACTCAGCAATTCCGCGCTTGCTCAGGCACCTGAAGATGAATCACAAGTGATCCCTGAGCAAACTGTTGTCGACATCGACAGCAACAATAACGGCGAGACGGTTTATCTTCAGGATAAGTCAGTCTATGTCAGCGATGAATTCCATGTTCCGCTGCGCTCTACACCTTGCGCCCGCTGCACCATTGTCCATTGGGGGCTCAAATCTGGCACCAAAATGCGCCTTCTGGAGATCGTTGACGGTTGGGGGCATTTGATTACGGATAAAGGTATTGAAGGCTGGATGGAAGAACAGTATCTGGTTGATGAGCCAATCGCACGTATTAAAGTACAGGAGCAGCAAGGGCAACTGGCCGCGCTGAAAAAACGCAATGATGAGCTCAACAAAACCGTCAGCGAGTTGCGTCAGGCGTCTAAGGCTATTCGCAGCAAACTCGATAATACCGAAGATGACAAGAGCGGACTGGCAAAGGAATTGGCAGACCTGAAAGAGATCTCATCCGATGCCGTCGCGCTCGACCAGCAAAACAAGCAGTTGGTCAAAAACAATCACATGCTGCAACGCGAGAACGATGCTCTAAAAGCCAATGTCGATGATTTGCAAAAAGACCGCCGCAATGAGTCCTTTCTCTACGGTGGCTTGACAGTATTTTTGGGCGCGATTTTAGTGATTTTGATTCCTAAACTGCGCGGTCGCAAGCGCTTTTCTGAGTGGCAATAACAGATCGCTTTTTACGCTTTTCGAGGGATAACGGTCGATGAAAAATAGCTGGTATAGAATGATGTATAAATTGGCAGTGGTGTCTCTGGCTCTGCTATCGTCAACTTTCACTGCAAATAGCTATGGCGAATACCCTCAGGTTAAGCTGCACACTGATATGGGCGATATAGTGCTTGAACTATATCCCGACAAAGCCCCCATCAGCGTCGACAACTTTGTTAAAAACACCAATAGCTTTCACTATGATGGGCTGATTTTTCACCGTGTCATTAAGGGCTTTATGATTCAGAGCGGTGGTCATACCTTTGATCTCAGCATGCGCGAGTCAGACCGTGGCCCCATCATCAATGAATCGTTCAATGGACTCGTCAACAACCGCGGCAGCATTGCAATGGCGCGAACCAACGATCCCGACAGTGCTCAGGCACAATTCTTTATTAATCACAAAAATAATCCATCACTCAATGCCAAAGGATTGCGCGCTGGCTATGCGGTGTTTGGTGCGGTGATCTCAGGCATGGATGTGGTTGATGCCATCGCTGAGACTGAGGTAGAGACCGTGGGTATGTATCAGAATGTGCCTGTCACAGCGGTGCGTATTCTCACTGCACGGCTGCTCAACCCAGCCGCCTGGACAGCACTTCCCGAAGCGAAAAAATTACCGACTTTTGAGAAGCCGACACCGATCCGATAACTTAACTTTGCCAGTAGCCCGATTACAATGACAGCGCTCAGCATTAACCTCAACAAAGTCGCCCTGATCCGCAATTCCAGAGAAGGCAACTATCCGGATGTCGTCGAGTTTGCGCAACTGTGCATCGATCACGGCGCCAATGGTATCACTGTGCATCCGCGCCCGGACCAACGCCATATCCGCCCTGACGATGTACGTCGCCTGGCGTCACTGGTCAAGCCACTGGCGAACATTGAATTCAATGTCGAGGGCAACCCCTTTGCCCCTGCTGTTGGCAGCTACCCGGGCTTTATCGAGCTGGTTGCAGAGACCCTGCCCGATCAGTGCACCTTGGTCCCCGATGGCGATGACCAGCTGACATCGGATCATGGTTTTGATTTAACCTCTTCTGGGCAACCGCTAACACCTATTATCGAGCAGCTGCATGCCCTAGGTATGCGTGTCAGTTTGTTTATGGACCCCGACCTGAAGCAAATTGAGCTGGCGAAAAAGGTCGGCGCAGATCGCATTGAACTGTACACCGGCCCCTATGCAGCTGCCTGGGGTACAGAGCAACTCGAAACGCTATTTCAGCAGCATTTGGCCGCGGCCGAGCTGGCCACCAGCTTGGGTATGGGCGTCAATGCTGGACATGATCTCAACCTGCAAAACTTAGCTAAGTTTGCCAGCATACCCGATCTTCTCGAGGTCTCTATTGGCCACGCCTTTACCGTTGATTCACTGACCATGGGCATGCCGCAAGCGGTGCATCATTACAACGCGCTGCTCGGGTAACCTGTGGACATAGCAAAGAGGTCGAAACACTCGCTGACGCTGTCATGTATTGGCGGCGGACGCCTGGGGACCACGCTGTGTAGACTGATGGTTGATCAGCAATCGTCTATCAAAATCTCGATTAACCAGATCCTCAACAGCACTCAAGAGTCTGCGATAAAAGCGGTGGATTTTATTGGTGATGGCCGAGCGATGAAAGATTCTGATCGCCTCAATCCGGCGGATATCTGGCTGATCACAACACCAGATGACGCGATTCAGGAGGTCTGTAAAGCGCTTGCTGAATCCGGTATTTTGAACCCGGGCAATATCGTCCTGCACTGCAGTGGTTCACTCAGCTCAAAAATTATCGCGCTGCCCAATCAACAATGCTATCGCGCTTCGGTACATCCTGTTCACAGTTTTGCTGACCCTGAAAAATCACTGCTTAGTTTCGCCGGCAGCAGCTGCGCTGTGGAGGGTGACTATCAGGCAACAGCACTACTTAACGAACTGTTTACCGCCATTGGCGGCAAGTGTTTTACGCTGCAAAGTGATAAAAAAGCGCTCTATCATGCAGCTACAGTAATGGCTTGCAACAATCTGGTGGCGCTTTTAAGTATCAGTCAGCAGATGCTTAGTGCGGCGGATATTGCCGAAAGTCAGCAGGCCGATATTCTCAATCCACTAATCCGTCAGACAGTCGACAATTATCTCAACAACCCAGATGTGACGGCCGCATTGACCGGACCCATTTCACGCGGTGATCACGAGACGGTCGCGGCTCATGTTGAGGCGATCTCAGCGCGTCGGCAGTGGCGAAAAGCGTATTCCATATTGGGCGAAGTCGCTGTCTCGATTGCCGAGCAACAGGGTTACGCCAGCGATGCTGAGTTGCACAAAATATCTGAACTGCTGGCCAGAACCGTCAACTATGAATAAAACCGATAGCCCGGAGTACCTGGCGCGCAAATCTGTCTATAACCGTCTAATCACTGTCTACGGACGCAAACCGGTTTATGAGATTTTAGCCGACCATTCGCTACAGATCTTCCGCCTGCATCTGGCCGACTCCAACCGTGGCGGCGGTATTGTCGATCAAATAAAAACGCTGGCCACACAGCGCAATATTGAAATTTGCTACCACAGTCGCGAACAGCTGGCGCGGATATCACGCAATAGCAAACAAGATCAAGGCGTTGCCTGCGATATTCACAGCGCCGGTTACCAGCCATTTAAGCAGGCGCTTGAGCAGTTGCCTGGTCCGGCACAGCAGCCACTGATTGCGCTGGATGGAATTACCAATCCGCAGAACCTCGGCATGATTATTCGCAGTGTCACCGCAAGTCCGGCATACGGGCTGTTGCTACCGAGCAAAGGCTGCGCTGATATATCGCCGCTGGTCATCAAAGCCAGCGCCGGCACGGTGTTTAAAGGGAATATTTTGCGCTGTGAGTCTCTTGCCACCGCCCTGCCCGCCTTTATTGAAAAAGGCTTTGAGGTCTGCACCCTGTCATCGCATCAGGCGACACCGCTTTCGCAGTTCAAACCGCAGGCACCGATTATCTATGTGCTGGGCAATGAAACTGAAGGCGTTAGCAGAGAGATCGCGGCATTGAGCAGGCACCGAGTCGGTATTCCCATGGCCAACGGCGTTGAGTCCTTAAATGTGGCAATTACCGCAGCACTAATCGCTTTTAGCGGCCTTTAACGACCACAGTGGCGAAAACGCCGCAGCCAGCACCGAGACCAGCAATGTCAGGCCAGCGATAACCGCAAAGGTCGGCGCCAGTCCCGCATGCTCAATAGCAAAGCCACAAAACCATGCACCCAGTGGCGCACCGCCAAACAGACAGAGTTGATAGACCGAGGCGGCACGGGAACGATGCGAATGGGGAACTTGGTTGTGCAGAATGGTTCGCCCCAGAGTCATGGATAGCCCAGAGAAGGCTCCCCAGGCAAAGATAATCGGAAACAGTAGCCAGAAATTCGGCAACAGCGCGATCAAAAACACTAGCGAGCCGCGTCCGAGAAAACTGACAATCATTAATCGGCCGGGACGTTTAAAGGTATCTTTCTGCCGGCTGACGGAAAAATTAGCGGCGACAATACCCAGCGTAAACGTTACCTGCATCAGCGCGAAGAGCCCCGCCCCGCCCTGATAACCCTCTCTCGCCAGCAGCGGCATACCGACTAGATAGACACCAAAAGCAAGGAACCCGGTTGCCGAAACTAACAACAAAAGGTGTAACAGGGTTTTGTCAGTGGTGAACAGCGCGAAGCCGGCGCGCAGTTCACGCAGACTCTCGCGAGGCGCAGGCTTATCGATAATTTCAGCTGGCACAATGGATTCATCGGCCACCAGCTCCGGGTGGCTGCGTTTGATCAATACTGAGCTGACTAAAAACATTAATAGCTGAACAATCAATAGCGCAGCCAGTCCCAAGGTATCCAATTGTCCAGCAATCGCAAAGCCGACGCCCTGAGCAATAAACTGGATCATCACCACTTTGGCGACGGCCTGATGCATTAGTGTCTGAGAGGCATAACCGAGTAAGCTTTCGCGTGCTGGCTGCACGAACGCCGAGACCGTTCCGTAGACCATACCAAACAGTATCAATACCGTGAACGTTAGCTGCTCGTAAATGATAGCGGCCAAGAGAAAAGCAATCGGCAGGGTATACAGCAGGTAGAGTTGCGCCAGCCAGCTGCCGCGATGGCGACGATCAGAGATGACTCCGCCTGGCAGTATAAACAGCAAGTTGGGTAGCAATACAGCTAGCTGAGCCAGCCCCAACCGACTGGGCGATTCCTCAAGCACGCCGACAACCAGCCACGGATAGAGCACCGCGTGCAAGCCCATCGCAAGATTACTACTGCCTATGGTCGCCAGATAATGACGGAACGAGAAGGTTTGAGTGGACAATTATTTAGGTCGCTTTCTGAGCGTTGCCAGCACCCAGCCAAGGGCCGCCGCCACGCTGACAATAACCGTCAACATCAATAGAGCAACAAGCAGGTTGGACGCCAAACTACTCAGCGGAACATTGTAAAGTTTGACCGCCATCAACAAGAAGGCGCCGCAGCCAAACATGGACGCCAGCCAGGCCGAGCGCTGCCTGATCGCTTTTCTCGCAGTTGCCTGTTTCAAACGTCTATACCTCGATTAATCAATAATAGTTATGCTGACTCTTTAACCCATTCACAGCGAATCTGTATATCGGAGCGCTGTGGTTCATGGCAGAGTCCATCTGTCGCAAAGACAAAGCTGTGCAGACCTGACATTTCAGTTTCTAAATGCACCGTGGCGCTGACCCAGTACATGTTACGCAGCAGCGATTCAAACTGTTCAAGCCAATAGGTCCACTCGTGCTCAACACCCTGATAGGAGGCAC
>ERZ807291.3908-NODE-3908-length-20426-cov-5.361789_pt1 | contig 20426 bp, 16 predicted proteins | sample MGYA00521257_ERZ807291 | MGnify/ENA primary metagenome ERZ807291 (study PRJEB31413, sample SAMN03169783) | marine metagenome | biome: Marine; feature: Water; material: Subsurface seawater | place: North Sea | collected 2011-04-28 | depth 1 m m ... | reverse complement strand
AAATTATCAGGCACCAGGGGATAAGCGAAGGTTTAGTTACTACGCAAAAAATAGAAACTTAAAGTTTGAGATTGCAGACCCTTCAAAAGAGTATGATTTAGTGGTTTTAAGTCAAAGCGCGGATTTGAGTATATGGTGTAACTATGACCCTGGTGGAGCTAAGATTGTTTATGATTTCATTGATTCATACTTAGCAGTTCCTAGAACTGAAATAAAAGGTAGATTGCGGGGTCTGGCAAAATACGTCGCTGGTAAAAGCAAATACCTCAGATTAAATCAATGGAAGTCGATTGAATCAATGTGTTCACGCGCAGATGCAGTGATATGTTCGACTGATGAGCAAGCTTTGGATATCAAACCATTTTGCAATAATATTCATCAAATATTAGATGTGCATAGCTCTGTCCTTAAGTGCACTAAGAATAACTACAGATCCAGTAAAGTATTTAATATTGTCTGGGAAGGGCAAGCTGGTAATATTTATCAATTTAATTTGTTAAGAAGCGTATTTTCTGAACTTGAGAAAAAACATGAAATTGCGTTGCACTTTGTCACGGACTTAAGTTTTCAACGCTTTGCTGGTAAATATTGGAAAACATATACTGCTGACATTGTTAAAGGATTATGTAATCGGGTTTATGTTTATGAGTGGAACGAGTTTATGTGTTCAGAAATAATATCTTCATGTGATCTCGCTGTTATTCCAGTTGATTTAATGAATCCTCTTGTTCTAGGAAAGCCCGAAAATAAACTTTTGCTTTTTTGGAGAATGGCGATGCCAGTTATTACCGCTGCTACACCGTCATATGTTCGAGCGATGAATAACGCTGGGTTGGATATGACGTGCAACACCAAAGATGAATGGTATGCTATGTTAGATAAATACATTTCAAGCAAAGATGCTAGAGAAACTGCTGGAATTTTGGGCAGAAAAAGTGCATTTGAAAATCATTCAGAGGATAATATTTTGGCTCGGTGGGATAATGTACTTACGTCTATTCTTTAAAATGGGGAGTAGGATTTTTAGCTGGTGCAACCTAGCATAAATTCGACTACCAACTTCAAATTAATAATTAACTTAAATAACTGAGAATCCTAAACTTATGAATATTAAAGTAAACAAAAAACCAAATGTTGATAAAAAAACAGTTGAAGGATTTGGTGATGAATGGCGTCGCTTTGATCAATCAGGATTATCACAAAAAGAGCACCATGAGGCTTTCCAACTGTATTTTTCAATTTTTCCTTGGAAAAAGTTGCCAAAAGATGCCATTGGTTTCGATCTTGGTTGTGGCAGCGGGCGTTGGGCGGTTCTTGTTGCGCCAAGGGTGGCAAAATTACACTGCATAGATCCAAGTGCGGCTCTTGAAGTCGCTAGGTCAAATTTGTTGGAATTCCAAAATTGTGAATTCCATAAGGCAACAGTTGATGAAATTCCACTTGATGACGAAACCATGGATTTTGGGTACTCCTTGGGTGTACTACATCATTGCCCAGATACTCAGGCGGGATTATCGGCATGTGTGGAAAAGCTCAAAGTTGGAGCGCCTTTCCTAATATATTTGTACTATGATTTTGATGATAAACCATGGTGGTTTCGCTCTATTTGGCGAATAACAGATCTGATGAGGAGGGTTATATCTAGGTTGCCGCAAAACTTGAGATACTGGGTTAGTCAGGCGATTGCTTTAACTGTCTATTTTCCACTTGCTAAATTATCTTGGGCAGTTGAAAAGATGGGCCTTAGTTCTAAAAATATCCCTTTATCTATTTATAAAAACTTAAGCTTTTATTTAATGAGAACGGATGCCCTTGACCGTTTTGGAACTCGCCTTGAGCAAAGGTTTTCAAGAGAGGAAGTCGAAGAAATGATGATAATTTCTGGGCTTGAGAATATTGAGTTCTCAAATACTATGCCGTTTTGGTGTGCGATAGGATATCGAAAGTAATTGATTTATGTTAAATAATTTATTTATTGAATCTTTGATTATATTTGCCAAATATGAGTTATTTTGAATTAAAAGTATACTAGTGTGAATTGATATGACCTTGAAAACATTAAAATCAGCAGCAATAGAGAATAGGCAATATAGATCAGATGATTATGATTCATATGCAACTTTTTGTATCAATAATTTTGGCAAAAATTCTTACCAGATGAATCGTGTTTACCTAGAATGGCTTTATGATGATCCTAGTAAGAGCTTTGCAGTTGCATTAAGTGAAGCTAAGGTTGTTGGAATAGAGCATAATTTTAAGGCGCCAATTTTGATAAATGGTGAGTATAAAATAGCAACGGTTTTGCATGATTTGATGGTAGATGAGTGTCATAGGGGAGCTGTAGGCTTTCGTTTGATGCAGGATAGCCTGAAGACTGATGATTACCTTGTATTGCCAGGATCTGTCGGCCGATTATCTAGAGTTTACGGAAGGTTAGGCTCAAATAAATTTGCGTCTTTCTGGTACAGAAAGTATCAATTTCCTTTAAATATTTTTAGGAGAATCTCGCCACAAAAACTTCTGAGTCTAAAAAAACTTGCGGAACGCAAAAATCTTTTATTTGGCCACAGCAAAGAGGCGAATGATAATTTCCTCAAAAATTCTTTAAAATCATATAAAGATATCAATCAGTTTTTAGTTTATTTCAAATGGAGATTCTTTCATAAACATTCTCCTCTAACCTTCTACGTTTCTGATTCTGATGGGGAAAACTCAGTTTTATTCGTTCTTGGAAAGAGAGGAAAAATACCTTACGCAAGGATTTTTTATGTCCAGTGTAAAAGTGATGTGGTTTATGGGAAAATAATAAAGCTTATTGAGAAGATAACCTCTAGAATTGGGGTGCCCGTTATTCTCCACACCTCCTTTGAATGCGCACCTCCAAACAACTTTGGGTATAAGGTTTATGCAGATTTACCTGTCTCCTATGTATACTCGAGTGCAAAAAAACTTGAATTTGAACCAATTGTTCCAAGTTTTTGTTCAGATATAGGATTCGATGGGTTAAACTTTTTGAGTTATTCGTAGTCTTTATTTTTCTTATTTTGGGAGTAAGCCGTGTCAGAGGGAAGTGTAACGTTGTCGTTTGACTGTGAAGGCAAGTGGGGTATGACTGATATTTATACTCCTTGGGATGTAAATCTTACGCGCACTAATCTGCTTTCAGCCTATGATTTTATTTTACAGACTCTTGAAAAGTATAATATATCGGCTACGTTTGCTTTCGTAGGAGCTTTCACTGAGACTAGAGAAGAGTTCTTGGACATATCATATCCTAATTTATCTTCAGCAAGATATGCGAATTGGATAGGACCATCTAAAGATAGAATTTTGGATAAATCAGAGGAAGGGTGGTTTTTACCAGAGTTATTCGAAATGGTTCTGGGGCAGAAAAAGCATGAGATAGCATCACATGGATATACGCATATTCCATTTACTTCACTCGCTGGTTCAGATGTAAAGCTGGAACTGGATATGATTCGTAGTTGGTCAGAGAAAAAAAACATAGACTGCTCAACTTTAATTTTTCCAAGAAATATAGTTTATCATCAGGAGGTATTAAAAGATTTTGGTATTTTTGGTTATCGCGACCCTCCAATTTCTTTGCTTAGTCCGCGTGTTCCTAAATATTTACGGACACTAGCTGAAGAAATATGGATCTTTCAGAAATCAGAAAAATTAAAAAAAGGAAATCCTACAAGGATACCAGGCGGAGCATTCATTAATTGGAAAAGTGGTTTTAGACGCGCCATCCCAAATTCTATATCTATGTTGAAATATAAAAGTATGATAGATAATGCTATGAAGCGGGGTGAGGTCGCCCACTTTTGGTTGCATCCGCATAACTTAATTACATCGCCACAAACCAAGAAATTGTTTTCCGATCTTTGCGCTCAAATAGCACTTTGCGAAGAAAGCATGCCTTCAACTGTCAAGAGGCAAAAAGATTATCTTGATCTTTTACCCAGTAGTAAACTAACTGATGCTTAAATACTAAGGTAACAAAAAAATGAGGTTTTATGATGAATGAAAAATTTAAACTTTTAATCGCTGAAGCACTAGAAATGGATTTAGCTGACATAAATGAATTTTTAGCTTTAGATCCGGAAGAAAACTGGGACTCAATTGCATTACTTTCCGTAATATCTGGGATAGATACACAGTATGGTATTCAGCTTAATGGCGACGAGTTGGCAAACTGTAGGAAGATATCTGAAGTTTATGATTTGATAAATAAAAAATAGAGCATAGACGGTTGCTAATCTCACAAATTTCCAAACAAGATGATGTCTGGGTAGCTCTTTTCCAAAGAAATAACAGCGTTTTTCTTGATTTTTTTATGCGAGTATCGATTCTTTTTACAAGGTTCGCTTCAACTAGTTGGCACAGTAACCGTTACATAACTTCTAGGTATGAATTAAGTAAACTAGCGATATTTGCAGGAGCAACTGGACCCTATAACTACTGCTTTTCTCACTCAAAGAAACTTTCAGCTGTGATTTTATCCTCTGAGTGTGAAAGGGTCAGTATTGACATTGAGCCACTTGAGCGGCAGTTGACAAAAACGCTTAAAGTTAAAATTAGAGAAACTTTTCCAAGTCTAATGTTGTCAGAGCTTGGTATTATCATGATACTTGAATGTTTAATTAAAGTTCAACCAGTATCAACTTCATTCGGGTTGGTTGCTGGATTATTTGGAGATGTTCCCATCGAAATTGTGAAGCTTGGTCAAGATAACTTTGCAGTTAACTTCAAAGATAAAAGATTTTACTCTAGAATTTATATTTTGAATAATTTGTTTATTTGTATAACTCGAGAAAAGAATCAATTTCCACTAAATTTAGAGTATTTTAACGATTAATTCGAAATTTTCTTTACTGAAAGGTGTCATATTGTGATTATTTTAACAGGTGCTTCAGGCGGTATTGGAAAAGAAATGTTGAGTAGCCTATCGGAGCTTGATGACGTTATTGCAATATACAATACAACTAAGCCTGAAATTATCGAAAGTTGCAGCAACATTACATATTATAAATTGGATATAAGTAGCCAGGACCATATTAAAAATTTTGTAAGTGATTATAGTCAAGCTTTGAATAAAATAACTTTAATACATGGTGCCGGAGTTGCAGAGAGTAGCTTAGTTGTCAATCATACTAAGGAGATGTGGGATACAGCAATTGAGGTAAATTTAACTGCAAATTTTTTACTAACAAAAGCGCTTCTCCCACTAATGATAAGTGAAAAATGGGGACGCATAGTTCATTTTTCTTCGATACGTGTCTCTGCAGGGACGATTTCTTATACCACAACAAAACGAGGATTGCTTGGATTGTCAGAAGTATTATCCAAAGAATATGCAAAGTTTAACGTTACCTCTAATGCTCTAGTTCTAGGTGCTTTTGATACTGGAATGTTTCGAAATCTTAAGCAAAAAGTAAAAAAAGAATTGATTGATCAAATACCTGGTAAGAAGCTAGGAGATGTGGCTGATATATCACGAGCTGTAAAGTTCATAATGGAATCTCCATTTTTAAATGGCGCCGAAATCACTATTGATGGTGGAGCCACATGCTAAATAATATTGCATAAATGCAAATTTATTTTAAGGAAAGCTAATGACAAAAAAATATACTTGTAAATTGACTGGGAATCAATCATTTGAAGTTAAACTTAAAGATAGTGTGTTTCATCCAACTGGGACTAGTGATGAAATAATAAAAGCTGTTTCTGCTAATATTGATAATCCTGGAAAGATATTAGACCTAGGATGTGGGTCTGGTGTGGTTGGTTTTGCTTTATACCTTCTGGATAAATCAAATGGTCCATTGTTTTGCTCTGATTTAAGTGTTGATGCAGTTGCATTAATTAAGGAAAATGCCCAAGATCTAGGTATCCCTGTAGTTGCACATCATGGTAGCGTTTTTTCACCTTGGGAAGGACAGTTTTTTGATTATATAGTTGATGATATTTCTGGAATTGCCCAAAATATTGCTGCAATATCGCCATGGTTTAGAAAAACTTCATGTGAGTCTGGTGTGGATGGCTCAGATCTTGTAATTGAGGCAATTAATTCGGCTTCCAATCATTTAAATGATGCGGGTAAATTTTTCTTCCCAGTACTTTCATTGTCAAATTCTGAAAAAATTGTAGATGTGGCAAACAAAAAGTTTAACCATGTAAAACGGGTAGCGCATAAACAGTGGAAGTTACCAGATGAATTAATTGAACATATGGATTTATTAATGGATCTTAAAGCAAAAGGATGGATTAATTTTGAAGAGAAATATGGCTGGCTACTTTGGAGCACAGATGTTTATATTGCTCAAGGCCCAAAATAAACTGTGAACTTCACATCAATCTCAATACCTAAAATTTGTGGAAAATTATGAAAGCATATATTGATAACATTGAATATTTTGTACCTGAAAATAGATTATCTAATGAAGATCTCTCAAAGATTAATCCTGAATGGGATGTAGAAAAAATTGTTGAAAAAACTGGTATTAGTAATCGCTTTATTGTAGATAAAAATCAAACTGCTACAGATCTTGCAATTTCTGCTGCAAATAAGCTTCTGGGAAAAAGTCCAGAACTTAAATCCCTAATTGACTATGTAATCTTATGCACTCAATCTTCAGATTACCATCTACCTACATCTGCTTGTATCATCCAAGAGCGCCTTGGATTGAGACAGTCTATTGGAGCAATTGATGTTAATCAGGGTTGTTCTGGGTTTGTTTATTCATTAGGTTTAGCTAAAGGTTTAATTGAAACTAAGCAGGCAACAAATGTGTTGGTCATCACAGCAGACACCTATTCAAAATATATTAATGTACAAGATAAGAGTGTTAGAAGTTTGTTTGGTGATGCAGCGGCATGTACTTTAATAAAAGGTTTAGATAGTGATAAGGAACTTATCTCTAGACCAATATATGGGACCAATGGGAAAGGAGCTGAGCATCTTATTGTTCCTGACGGTGGATCTAGAAATCCTATATCAGAAATTTCTTCTATCGAGAAGAGAGATGATAGTAACAATATAAGAAGTAGTGCTAATTTGTATATGAACGGCAGAGAGATCTTTACTTTTACATTGACGGCAGTACCACGAGTTTTTAAGCAAATATTAGAGAGAGAAAATGCAACTCTAGATGATATTGACATTGTTGTTTTGCACCAGGCTAATAAGTTTATTATCGACAGCATTCAGAAAAAATTAAAAATTCCTGAAGAGAAAATGCATAGATCTTATGGTGAGTTTGGCAACACTGTATCGTCAACAATCCCGATTGGACTTAAACAAGAGCTTATGAAATCTGGCAAAAATACTGGTAGTCGAGTCGCATTATTGTTGGGTTTCGGCGTTGGTTTGTCCTGGGCAGGAAATATTGTGAATTTTTAATGCATAATTATAAGTTGTGCTGTCTACCATTTTAATTTTAGTCTAACTTTAAGGAAAAAATAAAATTATGTTTTGCTTAGGTTTAATAATGTTTCTAAATAAGTCGATTTACCCGTAGTGTGTGGAATAACAGGTTTTTTCAGTAAACATACTTCTGTTTGTGAACCAGTTTGCCAACATATGGTTAATAAACTGACTCATCGAGGACCAGACAGCAAGGGGGTATGGGTTGACAGTCATAATGGTATTGCTTTGGGTCATTCCCGGCTGGCTATTTTAGACTTATCAGCTGCGGGTCATCAGCCGATGGTATCAGAATGCAAACGTTATATCTTGGTATTTAATGGTGAGATATATAACCATTTGGCCATGCGTAAAAACTTGTTTAGAGAAGGGCATGATTTTTCTTGGAAAGGGCATTCTGATACAGAAACACTTGTTGCAGCGATTTCAGTCTGGGGTATCAAGAAAGCACTTCAAGAGAGTTCTGGGATGTTTGCCCTTGCACTTTGGGATCGACATGAAATGAGTTTGAAAATTGCCAGAGATAGAATGGGTGAAAAACCCGTCTATTATGGCTGGCAAGGTAAGTCCTTTATTTTTGGGTCTGAACTAGACGCAATCAAAGCACATCCTCATTTTGAAAACACGATCGATAGAGATTCTTTGTGTCTTTTGCTTCGTCACAATACGATTTCTAGCCCTCATTCGATATATAAGGGAATTTCGAAATTGTCCCCTGGAACTATATTAACTTTTAGCTCTAAAAATAATACTATCCACTTAGATACCTACTGGAGTATGCAATCAGTTGTGCGTGCTGGTATGGATAACCCCTTCAATGGATCCCACCATGATGCAGTATTGAGTTTAGAGTCATTACTATCTTCAGCGGTATTGGAGCAAATGCAGTCAGATGTTCCATTTGGCGCCTTTCTATCAGGCGGTATTGACTCTTCGATAATTGTTTCTTTGATGCAGTCGCAGTCGGATAAGAAAATTAACACATTTTCAATAGGATTTAGCGAGAAGGAATATGATGAAGCTCAGCAGGCAAAAGCAATCGCTAAGTATTTGGGTACTGAGCATACTGAGTTATATGTATCACATTCGGATGCTTTGAGAGTTATTCCGAAACTTCCTAAGATGTTTGATGAACCCTTTGCAGATTCCTCTCAAATACCAACTTATTTAGTCTCACAGTTAGCAAAAAAACATGTTGATGTTGCATTGACTGGAGACGGTGGAGATGAGCTATTTGGTGGTTATAACCGCCACATATGGATCAAATCTATCTGGAGTAAGACTAGGCACTTACCATTATTTGTAAGGAGGTTGATTTTTTTTGCTATTACCTCTTTATCTCCAGCTTCTTGGAGCCAATTTTTTGAAATGTGCTCAGCTGTGTTTCCCCAGCGCTACAGAGTTTCCCAACCTGGTGATAAGATGTATAAATTTGCCAATGTAATTTTGGCCGAAACGCCAGTAGAAATGTATCGAAACTTGGTATCACATTGGGATAAACCTGATTCTATTGTTTTGGGGTCTAATGAGCCTGACACTAAACTTTCAGATTTTTCCGAATTACCAAATTTATATGATATTGAGCAGAGAATGATGTTCTTAGATACTATTACATATATGCCAGATGATATTTTGACTAAGGTTGATAGAGCTGCGATGGCGGTCAGCCTCGAAACAAGGATTCCAATGCTGGATCAACGAGTGGTTGAATTTGCTTGGAGTTTGCCACTGGACTACAAGATAAAAAATGGACAAGGAAAATGGATTTTGCGTGAGGTGCTGAGTAAATATGTTCCTCAAGAATTGGTAGATCGACCCAAAATGGGGTTTGGAGTGCCACTGCATAATTGGTTGCGTGGGCCGCTATTAGATTGGAGCCAAAATTTGTTGGATCCCACAAAATTGCGCAACCAGGGATACTTCAACGCTGAAGCAGTGCTGCAAAAATGGAATGAGCATCTCTCTGGTAAGAGAGATTGGCAGCACCATTTATGGGATATTTTAATGTTTCAGGCTTGGTTAGATGAAAATCAATAATTTCGAATTAATATTGTAGGTGTTCTGTAATTATCCTCTTGCGTGGATTAAAAACAAGTGTTGAATATAAAAACATTTGTTTTCATAAAAAAAATTATATTGGTGTTTGTAAATGAGTTCAAATTTAATATTTCCTAAAAATCCATTTATTTGTATATTGGGGCTTGGCTATGTCGGTCTACCTTTGGCGGCTGAATTTGGGAAAGCTTACAAAACGGTAGGGTTCGAAATAAATGAAAATCGAGTTCAGCAATTGAATCAGGGCATAGACACAACCCTTGAGATAGATAAAATGTCATTAGCTGACGCAAAAATGTTATCTTTTACGTCTGATATTGATGAAATTAAAGAATGCAATATTTATATTGTCACTGTGCCAACCCCAATAGACAAAAATAAAAATCCTGACCTCCAGCCATTAATCAAGGCAAGTGAAATGTTAGGAAAAGTAATTAATCTGAATAATATTATAATCTATGAGTCGACAGTATATCCAGGTGTGACAGAAGAGATATGTGCTCCAATTCTCTCAGAAGTATCAAACTTGAGGTTAAATGAAGACTTTTATATTGGCTACAGTCCAGAGCGTATAAATCCTGGTGATAAAAATCATCGAGTTTCTGATATTATAAAAGTTACGTCTGGGTCGACTAAGGAATCTGCTCATTTCATCGATCAATTGTATTCATCCGTTATTGATGCGGGTACTTTTATGGCGTCAAGTATTAAAGTGGCAGAGGCTGCAAAGGTTATTGAAAATACACAGCGAGATATAAATATTGCTTTAATTAATGAATTGGCAATTATTTTTGCTCGACTTAATATTGATACATCTGAAGTTCTGGAGGCAGCTGGCACGAAGTGGAACTTTCTTCCATTCAAGCCTGGATTAGTTGGTGGACATTGTATTAGTGTTGATCCGTATTATTTGACACATAAAGCTCAAGAAGTAGGATATAATCCTGAAATAATTCTCTCTGGGAGACGCTTAAATGATAATATGGGTGGATTTATTACCAGTCAAGTTATCAAACTTATGCTCCAAAAGAGAATCCAAATTTGTGATTCTCGAGTTTTGATATTAGGATTAACATTTAAAGAGAATTGCCCAGACACACGTAATACCCGTGTCGTAGATATTATTGATGAGTTGGAAGATTATAATACTATTGTCGACGTCTATGATCCCTGGGTTGATGTAGCTTCAGCCAGAAATGAATATCAAATCAATATGATGCTTGAGCTTAAGGTTGATACCTATGATGCAATAATAATTACTGTTGCACATAAGATTTTTAAGGACCTTGGTGCAGAAAACATAAAAGCATTGGGGAAAAAAAATTGCGTAATCTATGATATAAAAAGTTTATTGTCTCTAGATGATGTCGATGGGCGACTATGATTTTTTTAAACATTTAGGAGTTATTTTTTTATATGAAAGTACTTATTACTGGAGCTGCAGGTTTTATTGGTTCGACCTTAGCTAGAAGATTACTTGATAGAGGTGACGAAGTAATTGGCATTGATAACCTTAATGATTATTATGATGTGGAACTAAAAAAAGCACGTCTTGCAGCTATTAGTGGGCATGAAAATTTTACTGATATTAGAATCGATATTGAAAATCGTGAGGCAATTTTCGATTTATTTAGAACACATAAGCCTAGTCGAGTTGTTAACCTCGCAGCGCAAGCTGGCGTCCGCTATTCACTAGAAAATCCTCATGCCTACGTAGATGCTAATATTGTAGGCTTTATGAATATTTTAGAAGGTTGTCGACACAATAATGTTGAGCATCTTGTGTTTGCATCCAGTAGCTCAGTTTATGGTGCAAACACAAATTACCCATTTTCTATCCATAACAATGTTGATCATCCAGTAAGTTTGTATGCTGCATCCAAAAAATCTAACGAACTTATGGCACATACCTACAGTCATTTATTTAACTTACCTACAACTGGTTTGCGGTTCTTCACTGTCTACGGGCCTTGGGGTAGACCAGATATGGCATTATTTATGTTTACAAAAAAAATATTATCTGGCGCGCCAATTGATGTCTTTAATTATGGAGATCATAAGCGTGATTTTACGTATATTGACGACATAATTGAGGGTGTCATACGAACACTTGATAATACTGCTTCCAGTAACGCTAATTGGAGTGGGGATAAACCAGACCCGGGCACTTCTAGCGCACCATGGAGGATTTATAACATTGGTAATAATAACCCTTGTACTTTATTGCGTTTCATTGAAATACTAGAGGAATGTTTAGGAAAGAAAGCCATTAAAAACATGTTGCCTCTGCAGTTGGGTGATGTTCCTTATACTTACGCAGATACGCGCGATTTAATAAACGATGTTGGATATAAACCAGATACTAAAATTGAGGATGGAATAGCAAAATTTGTTGACTGGTATAAAGAATTTTATAAAATTAAGTGATTTTATTTTTTTAGCACGTTTGCATCAATACCCTAAAACCTTCAAATTAGGAACTTCAAAGATGTGTAGGACCCGGATTAAATATACTGGCACTGGTTTGTGAAAGCTATAAATAAAAGAGTGGTAATTTGTTCTAACTACGCTTGGACAATTTATAATTTTCGCATGGCGCTTATAAGGCGTTTAAAGTCTGAGGGATTTGAAGTATGTGTTTTGACGCAATTTGATGGATATGAGAAACATATATACAAGGAGGTAGACGAGGTAAAATCTTTATTCATATCTAGAAAAGGGGTAAATCCTTTAGTAGATATCTTAACTATATTTCATTTTATTTTACGTATTATGACTTTGAGACCGTCACTTCTTATTTTTTTCTCAATAAAGCCTGTCATTTATGGGTCTATTGTAGCAAAATTAATGAGAATTAGATCAATAGTTATGATTACTGGTCTCGGAACTGCATTCATAACAGATAGCTGGATTACCAAAGTTGTTAAAACTCTTTACAAGTTTTCATTATCTTCAGTTTCTACGGTTTTTTTTCAAAATCATGATGATAAAAACCTATTTGTAACTCAAAAACTTGTTGACCCAAAGATATGTAGATTAGTTCCTGGCTCTGGAATAGATTTAGAAAAGTTTGCATATTCAGATTTTCAACATTCATCTAATACAACTTTTTTGTTGATAGCTCGCATGCTATGGGACAAAGGAATTGGTGAATTTGTTGATGCAGCGAGAGTAGTAAAGGAAAAGTATCCTAACACACGATTCCAAATACTGGGTCCATTGGGGGTTGAAAATAGGACAGCAATATCAATATTACAAATGAGAGAGTGGGAAAACGAGGGTTGTATTGAATATCTCGGAGAGACTGATGATGTTGTTAATTATATTAACCGTGCAAGTTGCATTGTTCTTCCTTCTTATCGTGAAGGCACTTCAAGAGTTTTACTCGAAGCTGCTGCAGTAGGGCGTCCGATAATTGCTACTGATGTGCCAGGTTGTAGAGAGATTGTTGATAACGAGATAAATGGATTTCTATGCAACCCAAGAGATCATATTTCGCTAGCTCAAAAAATTGAGCTCATTTTATCATGTTCACATGAAACTCTCGTTAAAATGGGTATTAAGGGTCGAGAAAAAGTAATTAATGAATTTAATCAAGATATTGTATGTGATCTTTTTATAGATGCTATAAGTGGATAGAATTTTTAATATGGAAAAAATAAAAAATCAAACTTACAATCAACAACAAAGGGATATTTAGATGGCAATTTCAATAAATGCTCTTACTCAGGTTGAGTACGAGATTCCTACTAATTTGGATGATTCAGCATCTATTGATAGCTTTCTTTTAAGGAATGCAGGGAAGAAAGTCGTCGTTGTTCAAGGACTTGGGTTTGTGGGTGCGGTTATGTCATTAGTTTGTGCTAATGCAATCGACTCTGAGTATGCTGTTATTGGCGTAGATTTAGCAAATAAAGATACATTTTGGAAAATAAAGTCAATCAACGAGGGGCAATTTCCTTTAGTTGCTGATGATCCTAAAATTTCAGAATTTTTTAATAGAGCAAGAGAAAAAGATAATCTTTTAGCTACTTATGATCCAATAGTATATTCGTATGCTGATGTAATTATTGTTGACATTAATTTGGATGTTGAAAAAAAATCACAGAAAGACGATAGCTTAGAGTCTTTTGATGTTGACTTATCTCAGTTTGAATCAGCAATTAAATCTATTGGGGTAAATTGCAAAGAAGATGCTCTTATATTAGTGGAAACTACAGTCCCTCCCGGCACCTGTGAAAAAGTGGTCTCTCCAATAATCGAAAGTCAGTTAAAGATACGTGGGCTAGATGTTGATAAATTTCGGCTTGGGCATTCGTATGAGCGAGTAATGCCTGGGCCTGAGTATATTAACTCTATCCGTGAATTTCCGCGAGTTTATTCCGGAAACAATCTGGAAAGTGCAGATGCAACTGAAAGCTTTCTAAGAACGATTATAGATGTTTCTAAATGCGAGCTCACTAGGCTTGAGCATACAACTGCAACAGAAATGGCAAAGGTTCTTGAAAACTCATATAGAGCAATGAACATCGCGTTTGCGGTTGAGTGGTCAAGGTATGCAGAAGAGGCTAAAGTAGATCTATATGAAATAATAGATGCTATTCGGGTTAGAAAAACACATTCTAACTTGATGTATCCAAACATTGGAGTTGGTGGCTATTGTTTAACTAAAGACCCCTTACTTGCAAGTTGGTCTCGAATAAACTTTTTCAATTCTTCTTCCCAATTAGATATGAGCATAAACAGTGTTTCAAATAATGATATGATGCCTAGCTTTGCTTTTGATAGATTATCAGAAGTGTTTGGAAGTGTACGTAACAAGAAAGTCACCTTTTTAGGTGTCTCCTATCGTGGAGATGTTGGAGACACTCGATACACTCCAGTTGAGAAACTAGTGACTAAGATCCAAAAAGCAGGAGGCTTACTAGAGTTGCATGATCCTTTTGTCGTTTTTTGGGAGGAGCTTGATGAAAAAGTTGAGAATAATATCTACTCAGTTTTACAAAACGCTATCGATTTGGTGATATTTTCGACAGCGCATAGTATATATAGAAGCTCTGAAGTGATAGAACAGATTTATGCGATGAAACCTATGTTCATTTTCGACACAGTAGGAGTGTTAAATAAAGAACAAATCACTTTACTCAGTAAAAAACATTCTGTGTCAGTTCTAGGGCGTGGGGATTTATGATATTTTGCTATTCTCATTTATATATAAATTTTGAACTCAAATAATTTAAGATATTAAGCCTACTATTGTGGTAAATAATATAAATTATAAATATTCACTAATATATAATAAATAGATTTATAATTTTATAGGTAATTTAATGAATAATATTTTAACTCAACTAATGCTTTAGGAAAGATAAATTAAATGAAGAAAAAAATATTAATAATCGGTGGAGCAGGCTTTATAGGCATGAATCTAGCGCGATTTTTGATTGAAAGTAATGAAACTGAGTTAACCCTGGCGGACTATAGTTTTGCGCGTAATCCCTCAGAGTATTTCACAAAAAAACAGATAGATAATATCAATTTTATTGAGGAAGATTTTACAAACTTTTCTTCTTTTGAGAAATTAAATAAAGATTTTGATAATGTTTACATGCTTGCTTCAGTAGTGGGCGTAAATAATACTCTTGAATATCCTGATGAGGTTATAAGGGTAAATACATCTCTCATCTTTAATTGTTTAGAATGGCTAAAGACCACAACAGTTAAAAGAGTACTTTTCACGTCAACTAGTGAAACCTATTCCGGTACAACAGATACATTAGACTATCCCATTCCTACTGATGAATTAGTACCTCTTTGTATTCAAGATGTGGCTGATCCAAGATTTACGTACGCCATAACTAAGATACTTGGGGAGTCAGCATTTCTTAATTACGCAAAAAAATATTCTTTTGAAGCAGTCATTGTCCGCTATCACAATGCTTTTGGTCCAGATATGGGCTTCAAACACGTTATACCGCATCTTGTAGAAAGATTTATTAATAATGAAAGTCCGTTTAGAATGTATGGCTATGATCAAACTAGAGCTTTCTCTTACATAGATGATACCATTTCAGGAACTATTCTTGCTATGGAGTCTGATAACGCAGCGGGTCAGATATTCCATATAGGTAGTTCTCAGGAGATATCGATAGAGGAGCTCATAAAGGAAGTTGGTAAAATGATGGACTACTCAGGCGTGTATGTTAATGCTGCTACATATCCAGGTTCAGTAAGTCGCAGGTGTCCTGATATATCAAAGGCAAAAGAGTTAATTGGATATAATCCTAAAATAGATTGGAAGGAAGGCTTAGCATCTACTGTTAAATGGTATAAAGAATATTTTTCAAAAAACGATACTGCAAGACAAGACGGCTTCATAGAACAAGAAAATTTTAGTTAATTGATATATACAGGTTGTGTTATGCAAAGGTTTTTAGATTTTTTTTTATCAGGTATAGCAATTATAATGCTTACCCCAATACTTGTGCCTATAGTATTTATTTTAAAAGTTACTGGAGAAGGGGAAGTCTTTTACAAGCAAATTAGAGTTGGAAAAAACGGTAATTCTTTTAGATTGCTTAAATTTGCAACAATGCTTAAAGACAGCCCAAATATTGGAAGTGGCGAAATTACAATAAAAGATGACCCTCGGGTTTTGCCACTAGGTAAGTTCTTACGTAAATCTAAAATTAATGAGCTACCACAGTTGTGGAACATTTTTATTGGCAATATGAGTATTGTTGGGCCAAGACCGATGGTGCCTAATACTTATTCTAATTATACTATAGAGGTACAAAAAGTTTTGAATACTGTCAGGCCAGGATTGACTGGTATAGGGTCAATAATTTTTCGTGATGAGGAGAGAATCCTCGATGGTCATGAGGACCCAATTAGTTTTTATATTGAAAACATTACACCCCATAAAGGAGATTTGGAAGTTTGGTTTGTAAGAAATGTTAATACCTGGTTATACGTTAAAATTATTTTTGTCACTGCTTGGGTGTTGTTTATCCCATCAAGTAAAATCGTAAATAAGGTATTTGTTGGTTTGCCTAAACTGCCAGATACTTTGAATTAAATATTAAATTTTGTCGGTAAGCTTTTTAAGTGTTTTATTGGAAGTATTAGTTTTTAATTCACGTATTTGATTAATGGAACATGTACAAATTATTTTTTGAACTAAATAGGCGTGGCAAACATTACAGATGCATATATATATTACATTGGATCTTACCTGCTTTTATATATACAAAAATTAGACGGTATATTCTATTTATGTGATTTCTAATTATACTTTAGGTTAGTCCAAAGTTTACAGCTTTTAACCCTTCTTTAAATTGGCCTTAAGAATCATTAATTTAATTTTAATTTTGACCAAAAAAAAAATATACTGAAAATATTGAAAATATATATAGTTATTGCTTTCTTTCTTATGTAAAATGCATACGATAAACACTTAATTTAGTTGAAATAGAAAATGAATAATCACAATGATAATCATCTCCATGATGAGATTAACCTTAGGGAGCTGATTTTATCACTTTGGCGTGGTAAAATATTTGTTATTCTATCTGTTCTTATTTTTATTTCTTTGGCATCTTTTTATCTTAATTCAGCGGAAAGAAAATATACCGTTGATTATAGATTGAAAGCTGTTGTTGAAAATGAAAGTATCAGTTCTGGTGGAAACCTTAGTAGCTTGGCATCATTAGCGGGTGTTCAGATGTCAACTGGGTCAGGTGATATAAATTTCAATATTTACAAAGAACTGCTAACTTCGATTGAAGTTGCAGATATAATTTTTATGAATAAAAATATTGTCAAAAGTGTTTTTAGCTCTGAATGGAATGCATCCCTAAATAAGTATTCTAGACCATTACCAACTAAATTTCAGACTTTAATTGGCGATTTTAAAAAAATGTTAACTGGAAGCCAAAAATTGGATTATATGCCTCCTAATGCGAGGCGTTTGGCTCACTTTATCGCAACTAATCTTATTATTACTAAAAATAAAGAAACTGGCTTTTTAATAATCAAAAGTGAAACGTCAAAACCAGATTTATTATTGGCCATTATTATCGAAGCTACTGAAGCAAGCGATAATATCATGAGGCAACGTTATATAGACTTTTCTGCTGAGCCATTGGCTTTTTATAAAGAAAAGCTGCACGCTGCACGCTCCCGGGAGCACAGACAATCTCTAGCTGCATTAATCGGTAAAGAGGAGCAGAAACTTATGTTAGCTTCCAAGGGTAAATATTTTACGGCAGAACCATATCTCAACCCAACAATAAGTTTAGATCCAACATCACCTAATGCCAAGCTAATACTATTGTTATCACTTGTCTTTGGATTATTTATTGGTGGGTTAATCATACTAAGCTTCTATTATGTAAATAATAAATCCAATAGTGAAAGATAATTAATGAACATTAGTTTACTAAAAATTTTATATGTTTTTGTTTTATTTACTTTGTGTCAGCCAATCTTGGCTCAAACATATAATAATGAACTACTTCAAGACCTTTTGAATCAAAATCCTGAATTATTTGACGATATTTTAGAGGAAAATAAAAAAGAGCAAATAGATACAGATTTATCCTCAAATAACCAGGTTTTAACGAATTCAGTAGAGGGTCCAAAGCGTGATCTAACCAGTAATTTTAGATTGGATGACCTTGGTTCGCAATCAATTATCAATCGTTATTATAAAACATTAACTGGAGAGAATCTAAATATTTATGGCGCACAAGAATTTGCCCAAACTCAAGATGAAAGTTTGTTGTTTTTTAATTTGGTAGGTCAAGATTATGAGTTTGGTTTGGGGGATATAATTCAAATTTCAATTACAGGATTAAGAGCATCAAGTGGCGCTGTTCAAATTCAAAAAGATGGAACTATAATAGTTGATGATTTAAACCCATTACATATTGCAGGATTAACAGCTAAAGAGGTGAGTGATTTAATTTTAGATCAAATTCTTTTAGATGACGCGTCAGCAAAAGTCTTTGTTAGATTAGATACAGCTAGATTAATTACTGTGCAGATTTCAGGGAATGTAAATTCACCAAAAACAATTGCTGTACCTCCATTTACTCCATTAAGTCGATTAATAGCATTTTCAGGTGGCGTTTCTGACAATGGATCATTAAGGAATATTTACTTAAGCCAAAATGGTGAAACTACCAAAAGTGTGGATTTTTATGAATTTTTAAAAAATCCAGAGCCCATAAACGATCCGTTAATCAGGAAAGGTGCACGTGTCTTTGTCCCAAGCAAGGGTGCTATGATTGCAGCAAGTGGTTTTATTGCACAACCTGGGATTTATGAGTTACCAAATGAAATATCTCAAATAAACGTAGAAAATTTTTTGGAATTAACTGGGACTAATTTTATTCCACCTGGAGCAATATTAAAGGTATTGAATTTTGATGGTGATGGAAAATCTGTTTCACGCAAAGTGTCAAAAAAAGATATATTGTATCAAGGTGAGGCATTGAAAATAGAGTTTATAGAAACAAGAGAATTAAATACATCAGAAATTCATGGGGCAGTTTTGAAGGATTATAGGCTTTCATCTAATGATCCTTTGAGCATAAAAGAAGTATTAAAAGCTGGTTCAGTATTATCGCAGGAAGCATTTCTACCGTTTGCTTTAATCTATGGCAAAGAAAATCAAGTCATCAACCTTAATGAAGCACTTATTGACGAAAGTATATTGCTGCCTATCGGAGCAAATTTAAAAGTGTTCTCTCGTAAAGAATATTCATCATTAGTTTCTGAGGACCCCAATCTGACTGAAAACCCTTTTGTTTCGAAATTATTTAAAGCAAAAATTGCTGAAATTTATCTGAATGGTGAGAGAATTGCATACATTCCACTTAATTCAAAAAGAAAATTCTTGGAATCTATTAGTGATTTTTATACACCTAGCCCAAAAACTGTTTATGATTTATCTTTGATAGAAAATAATTTTTTAGTTGAAGCATTTGATTTAAGGTCCGCAATAACTATGAATAACCGAGGACCATTATCAAACGGTGATAGAGTATTTATATTTGAAAATAAATTTTACGAAGATTTATTGAAGAGCCCGTTAACAAATATAATCACACCCGCACAAAAAAACGATGTTTATCTTGATTTGTTAAAATCTAATAATGTAAACAATTCTGATCAAAATATCATTTTGAATGAGACGCCAAATGAAAAAAATAATAATGATAAATATTTGGAGGCGTTAAATTACTCACGAAAAATTTTACAACAATCAAATTTGATTAATGTAAATTTAGATGGGGAACTATTTTCATACCTACCGTACACAAATGGTTTAAACTCTATTGATATACTAAAAGTTCTACGTGGTAGAATGCCAAAGTTAATAAGTGAATTTGCAATTGTTCATGAAGCACAAGGAAATAATATTCCTAAAATAAAAAATTTGAATGATTCATTTGAAATTACAAAGGGCAGTGAGATAAGTTTTATATCAAGTGAAACTTATCAATATATAATAGATAATTATGAGAAAACTACAAAAAATAATTTATTAGTAGATGCAAGATCTAGCGATGCAGTAAAAGTGTTCCTAGATGGAGAATTAGTATTATTATTACCTCCAAATTATTCGCCATCACAGCTCAAGTTATTTGAGCAGTACTACAAAAAAAATGATTTATACAAATTATATGTTGGTTTAAATGCAATAAATTTAGAAACTGAAACATGGGATTTGATGACATTTGGTGCTGAAACATTTTTTTCTGAAAATAGTAAGTTAACCTTGGGGTCTTCAAATATAATTAATTTATTTTCAAATGCTTTCATAAAAAATGAATTTATTGAAAATAAAAATGACGTAATTGGTGTAAATTTTAATATTAAACAAATGCCTCAATATAATATGGAAGATGCAAAAAAGCCTCTATATGATATGGAA
>ERZ807291.3907-NODE-3907-length-20430-cov-4.898945_pt1 | contig 20430 bp, 17 predicted proteins | sample MGYA00521257_ERZ807291 | MGnify/ENA primary metagenome ERZ807291 (study PRJEB31413, sample SAMN03169783) | marine metagenome | biome: Marine; feature: Water; material: Subsurface seawater | place: North Sea | collected 2011-04-28 | depth 1 m m ... | reverse complement strand
CAAAAAAATTTTTATCAAATATAAATTGATAATATCCATCTAGAACGACTACAAAAATAGTGATTAATAAAACTAAAAAAACAAGTTTTAAGTTTGTTTTATTTTTTTGTAAAATTTCAAAAATAGCAAATGGAAAAAGAATAAACCTTATATAGGAAAAAACATTTAGAGCTGATTCCGAAAAAAAATCAGAAAATAAAAGATTAATTATTAAAAATAAATAGAAGATAAAGAAAAAAATAAAAATTCTGTTTTTAAGAAAATAGAAATTATTATTTTTTACACAGTTATATAAAAAAATTAATATTAGGATATTTATAAATATTTCTACTATTAATGGGCCTATAACAAAAGCAACTGGTAATAAAGAAAGGAGAATAAGTGAAAAATTAATTTTTTTTAGTTTTAGAAAAGTCATTTATATTTTTTAATGAATTGTAATACTCTGTCAATAATTTTGAAATATATAAATTTTATAATTTTTATTGGACTTTTTAAATTTAAAAATTTTAATATTTGTATATTTTGTTTAATAATTTCAATTATATTATTGTTTGATTTTCCACCATACCTCATTTTAATCAAAACTTTACTGATGTGCATGCTATTAACTTTTTTAAGTTCAAGAAATTTATACATCAACTCAATATCGGCTGAGTTGCCTATTTTTGTATTATAGCAGCCAAATTTATTATGGATTCTTTTTTTAACAAAAAAAGATGGGTGAGGAGGAGACCATCCTTTTTCAAATAGGTTTTGTCTAAATTGATTGCTCCTCCAATATCTTATTATCTTATTAAGATTATTTTTACTCACGTATAGTAAGTCTCCATAAACTATATCTATTTTTTTTTCTTCAAATATTTCTATAACTCTTAACAATGTTTGATTGTCATAATAAATATCGTCAGAATGTAAAATAGAAATTATCTCTCCTTCAGCTAACTTTATACCTTTATTAATTGCATGATAAATTCCACTATCTTTTTCTGTAATAATTTTGATATTTTTGTGACTACTTTTTTTTATTAAATTTACAGTTTGATCGTCAGAATTATTATCAATAAAAATATGTTCTAAATTTTTATATTTTTGTTTTTTTACAGAAGATATATTTGCTAATATTGTCTTAGCACTATTAAAAGTAGGAGTTATGATTGTTATTTTTTTTTTCAATTTTAGCTATTGTTTAGAAATATTAAAAAATTAATACTTTTTTAATAAAGTATTAATTTTCATAAATTAGTATTCACATGTATAATTTAATGATTGCATCTAATATTACCTAAAACATATAAGATATTTCTAAACATAAGAGAAGATTATTCTTAGAAATCATAAAAATAATTAGAAAATAACTCAAGTATATTAAATTTTTCTATCTTTAATATTATCTGGCTTTCCAAAATACCTTGCAAAAAATATTCGATTAATTAGTAAAGTTTGTTTCAATCCTACGGTATATAATAAACGTTAAATGTCTTTTTTTATAAAAATCTTTTTTATTAACAATAATCCTAAAATTGTTAGTAAAAATGAGGTTAATAATAAGTAAGTGTTCTGAGGCATATACCCAAAATGAATTAACCTATATGCCAATACTTGCGATAATACAGAGCACAATACTAAATTGTTGAAAAACAAAAAAATAAATCTTTCAATGGTTAAAATTATAATAGAAATAATAAAAACCAATATAAAAACAAAAAATTTAGACCCCGTATAATATAGAAATGCCAATATTCCAGGGGTGGTGATACCGTATTCAATACTTATTGTTGTATTTTTTGTTCTTTGTTGGATTTTTCGTTCGTAGAATGGATACTTAGTTTTATTAAATCTATCTTTAAAAGATTCAATAAAAAGATCATAACTCTTAAGTTCATAACTTTCTACAGCAACTAACGCATCAATACCCACCCAACGCGTCGTAGAAAGACTTAAAAATTCACTAAAAGCTTTTTGGTGGGTGTTATATTGTTTAACAATACTTATGTCTGTTCGTTCGTCATTTTGTTTTGTATGCTCAGAATCTAATTTAACAAAAAAAATATTTGCCCTTAGATAATTAACACTTATTACACTAACATAGAAAAAAATTAAAATACTAAATAAATAAATTAAAAAAAATTTTAAATTTAGATTAAGTTTAAAAATTTTATTTGACTTATATAGTCCTATAAAAATTGCAAAAAGATTAAAAATCATTCCTCTACTCAAAAAAGATATACTTGTTAGGAAAGTTTCTATTATTGAAATTAATGAAAAAAAGTAAACCCTTAACTTGTTTTTAAATGTAAAGGCAAAAGAAAACGCAACAAATGAACTAAATCCAAATAATAATAACCATTTATATATTGCAGAAATTAAAAAATGTACTTTGAAAGTTGCTAATATACCTCTTTGATAAATACCAAGAAAAAAATTAGAAAACACTATTATAAAAAAGATAATAATAAAAATTATAAAAAAAATTAATAGAGTTTTAATATTGACAAAACTTTCAATATTTTTTTTTAACTCTTTATAGCTATAAAAATTATATAAAAATTTATTTTTAACCAAACAAGCTAGTAAAAAACCTGTAATACCATAGATAGCTACCATCAATGTATTATCTAAAATATAAATTTTTTTATCATAAGCAAATAAATCAAAATAACCTGCTCCTTCTCTAAAATGATAATTATCAAAAACTATAATTATAAAAGTTTTATACCAAAACCCTAGCCATAATAAGCCGCCAAAAAAAATTTCAAAGAAATATGCTTTTTTTGAAAAAACAAATAAAAATATAAAACTTGATACTAACCCAAACAAAAAAATATTTATCTTATTTCCATTATAAAAATAAGTTGTTGATGTTATGCTCATTAAAAGAAGAATATAAAAAAATATTCTTAAACATTTTAATATAGGTATATTATCTTTTAATAAATGTGACATTAGATTTAAATTTTAAAAAAATTCCATAAATTATTAAACTTATTATTGAAGCAAAAAAGAATGTGAGCGAAACGTAATAAATAGAATTAAATAGATATAAAACTGGCAATAATACTGTAATTGAACTTCCATAAACTGTATCAAGCCAGAATGTTTTATCTCTTGATAGGAAATTATTTTGAATACTTATCTGTCTCAGATACATGGCATAAGTCATTAAAAAAGAGCCTAAAATTGAAAAAGATAATGTGTGCAACACAAAACTATCCCTAGGTAAAAATAAAGGTTTATTTAAACTAAGATTAGTAAATGATAAAATGGTATTACATAAAGTCAGAAAAAATAATACACTTATAACTATCTTTAAATTCTTATTTAATTTTGTTTTTAATTTTACAAATGTTGGGCCTATGGACGAATTAAAAATAGTTGCTGGAAAAGATCCAACAGAAAAACAGGCAAAAATTATTGCTGCTATTTCTTTGGAGTAAAAACTAAATATTAGATACCTCCATACAAAACTACTAAAAATTATTGAAAATGAAGAAAAGAATGCAACAGAGCGGATATTGGCTAATATGATTTTGTAAATATTTTTTTTGTGAAATTTCCATAAGATCGTTTTATTTTCTTTATAAAATATCGTTATTAAAATAAATAAATAAATCATTAGAGCAATTTTTAAATAATTCAAATTTAAAAAAAATATCACAAAGATAAAAATTAAAATAGATATAGAATTAAAAATATTTACAAAAAATATTTTTAATGTTTTTTTATTTATCTCATAAGAAGTTAGAACTAATTCTAACATCCATTGCATCAAAATTATGGATGAAATAATTTGTAAAATATAATTACTATCATAGCTATTGGTCAAATTATTTACTATATCTGCAGCAAAAGCTATGACTATAAAAATAAAAACCAATATAAATCTAAATAAAATACTGTTAGTTAAAAAAGTTGAATCATTTTTTGCTATTGCCTGAGTTCTTATATTGTTTGAAAAAATTTGAGTCATTGTTAACCAAAGACTATTAACCAAAGCTATTTCTGCGGCTATAATGGAATTTCCTGATAAAACTAAAGTAATCATTAAAAAAGTAGGGATCATCAAATTTAAAATAAATGCTAAAGATATGTTTAAAATTGAATACTTTTTAATATAATTCGAAGCATAATATAGAAAATTGAATTCTCTAAGTACAATTTTCTTTTGAACGGGTTTATATATTTCTAAATATTTTTTTCCTACAGTATTTATAGAAAAATTTTTTTCTATAAATCCTTTAAGTTTTTTTCCTTTTTTAATCCTATCTTGTAAAGACCATTTACTTACTTCAATTATTTTTTTTGAAATATCTATTATGTTGGGCTTTACAGATACTCCCTCATTCATTGAAAATTGATCTATTTTTATATCTTCACTAACTATACTTGGTAATTCCATACTGGCAGATTCTAAAACAGATAAACTTAAAACTTCACTTTTGGAAAGTAAGATATTTGACCACGATGTTTTTAAAATTTTTTGTTTTTCATTAAAAAAAACAGGATCCTTTATTTCAATATTCTTATTATTTTTAATTAAATCTTTAAGTAATAATAAATATTGATGTTCATCTTCTATGCCATATATATGTAATTTCCACTCATTATCTAAATTTGATACCTTAAATGCTTCAATCATTAATTCTAAATTTTTAATCGGGTGTATACGTCCAAAAAAAACAAATGTTTTATTCTTTTTAATAAACTTATTACTTTTATCAATAAGTGGAATGGGATTGGGTATAAAATATAATATAGAATTAGAAAAATATTTTTTTATAGATTTGGTTTCTTTACCTGTAATTGAAACAAATCTTACTTTATTGTCTATAACTATTTTATAACAATAAATAAAAAATCTTTTTATAACAAAACTTAAGTAGCCTTTATTTTTTAATGCAGCATCCAGTAACATGCCATGAGGATGTATATAAAAAGTTTTGTTATTTACAATACAATGAAAAATAGTTACAAAGTTTATCCATCTCCACAAGCCATGAACATGTACTACATCTTTATCTTTTATAATTTCAGAAATAATATCATTAATTGAAAAAAAATTGCTTAATAAGGGTAAATTAATTATTTTAACGTTTTTAGATTGTTTAAAAATTTCTTTTTGTATATATGTTGCTAATATAACATGTTCAACTAATATTTTATTTTCGATATAATTACATAAAAAAAAAATTAATGATGCAATACTATAGTTTTTTTTGGATAACTCCTCTGTTACATGTAATACACGTTTCATAATATATTTAGATACCATGATAAATAAAAAAATAAAATATGTTAATAAATTTTACAACGAGGGTGGATGGAATAAAAAAAATAAAAACACTCTTGATGCAATTTTATTTGAGGATTTACGTGATTGTGCAAAAAAATATGTTTCTAAATGTCGCTTAAAATTAGTCAACTATATACCTAAAAAGGGAACAAATTTATTAGATTTTGCCTCTGGTCCTATACAATATCCTGAATACTTAAAATATTCTAAAAACTTTAAATTAAGACACTGTGTAGATTTTTCAAAATTAGCTATTAAAATTGCAAAAAAAAAACTTGGAAAAAGAGGCAAATTTTATTGTAAAGATTTTTTCAAAATAAAATTTGAGAAAGACTTTTTTGATTGCATATTAAGTTTGCATACAATTTATCATATTGATAAGAATTTACAGCTCACTGCTGTTAAAAAACTTTTAAACATTTCTAAAAAAAATAGCCCAGTAATAATAGTTTATAGCAACCCAAACACTATCTTAAGCAGAATCAAAAGAATATTTACAAATAAAAAGAAGAACAAAAATAATCTTTATTTTTTTTGTCATCCAATTTCATGGTGGGACCAATTTGAAAAAAGTGCACATGTATCAATTAAACCATGGAGATCTTTTTCTTCGGATCATCAAAAAATAATCTTTCCAAATAATTACTTAGGTAAAAAACTTTTAGATTTTTTGTTTATTATGGAAGGTATATTTGAAAGCTTTTTTATAAATAATTTTCAATATTATGTTGTAATATTAAAAAAAAAATAATTAATTTTTTCTGTAAGATAAAATTAGCAAAAAATAGATTAAAATTTGAAAACCCAAACATAAATAAGTATAACCAAAATAATATCCACATATTGATGGCAAAATAATTAAAGATTGAATAATTAAATTTACAGTAATTAAATTACACTTTCTTAATAAAATATGATGTAAGTGATTTCTATCTGGTTTGAATGGATGATAACCTTTTGATATTCTGGTTATGAATAATCTAATTAAATCAATACCAGGTATGATCATGATTAAAACAATATAATCAGAATAAATATGAGCCTCTTGGTTATAAATTTTAACAAAGAAATAGCTAAATATAAAGGCTAATAAATAACTTCCATTATCACCAAGAAAAGCTTTATTCTTATGGTTTAAAAATAAAAAATTTAACAACCCAATTATAATTGGGATAAATAAAATTATAAAATAATTATTGATTACAAAAAATATACAAATAAATATTGAAAATAGACCAACCTGATAATTAATACCATCGAACATATTCATTGCATTAATAAAAAGTAAAAAACATAAAATTGTCCAAAAAATTGAAACAGGCAATGGCAAAATATATTTTGTCTCCATAAAAGTTAATCTTATTTGTTCAATCAGCAAATCATCACTAAAAATAACAATTGGAATTAAAAAGATTGTCATTATCAAAAATTTCTTGCTTGCAGAGATTTCATATTTATCATCAAAAAAACCTATTAAAAAAAACAACATGATTGACAATGAAAAAAGGATTAAATCTTGCTTATAATTAAAAATCTCTATTCTTTCTAAATAAAAACTATCAGTAAATAAAAAAATAATTACTATAAAAATATTAGATAACACAAATATTCCACCTGTTAATGGAATATTTGATTTATGTAGTTTTCTAATATTATCTGGCTTATCATGTAATTTTAATAATTTTGCAATCCTCCCATTATTAAAAAAGATTAATACATTTATAATTATTGATATAAAAAATATACTCATCATTACACTATTCTTCTTTTATACATTCTGGGAATTCTGCTAACTTAAATTTATATATATATCCATTATATATTTGTCCTCTATTATATGGATTTCTAGCCTCAAATGCTCCAACAGATTTTTTGAAATAACTTAATTCACCCACACAATTTTTAAACATTGAAAGTATTGGTTTTTGATTGGGATAACCATAGGTAAGTATAAATTCTGGTTTTTTATCAATAATTGCATTAACGAAAATTTTACTTCTTATATTTTTAAAATCTACAAACCATGTAAAATCTGTAGCAATATACTGAGATTTACCCAATGCTATAGATTTATGAAATGACATGACAACATCGTCTTTGTTGAGTTTGGTATTCGCCCATTTAAATAATGAGTAGCCGTTTGCTTTATCACTTAAAATAATATCCTTGTTTATTTTACTAAATGTTGCTGGAAATATTGTGAAAACACCATATAAGATAGCCCCAATAACAATAAAAGTCTGAAATCTACAAAAATATTCAAATATTTTTAATCGTAAAGTGTTTCCATATTTTGCACTAATTAATAAAATCCAAAACAGAGGTTCTAAAAAAATTCTTCCAATAAATTGTCCAAATATATAATTTAACATTAAGTATGAAATGATCATTAAAAAAACTATTCTCACATGTTTATTTCTAAAATTTAATAAAAAAATATAACAAAATGCTACTCCAACTGAGTTTGAAATTTGATTTAAATTTGTAGGAAATATTATTTTTAAATAATTTGTACCACCGCCATATCTGACTAAATATTGTTTAAATTCTGCTAAACCTAAAATATTTAGTGGAACAGGAGAATATAGATATTGAAAAAAATTACCTCCTAAATTTAAATATTTCCAAAAAATAATCGGCAAATAAAATATTAAGAATATTAATATGGAGGTATATAAAAAAAATTTATAACTATTATTTTTTATTGAAATGTAAAAAATATAGATAATCAAAATAAATGAGCTTAATATAAAATTAAACTTGGCGGTTACTGAAACTAATAAAATTAATAAAGATAATAAAATTTTCCATTTTTCCTCATTAGTTGTTAATTTTTTTGAATTATTAAGAAAATATAAAGAGAAAACAGCTGCTGAAGAACAAATATGAAATAGCTGGGGCTTTGCGGTAGATGAAAGAAACAATATTATTGGAGATGTAAGGGCTAAAAGAAAATAATAATATTTATTTTTATTTTCAATTTTTTTAAAGATTCCAAAAATACTTACTAGCCCTGAAAATTGAATTAAACCACCAAATTGTTCAGACCCAAAAAAAAGACCTATAGCAATTATAATTTCCCCTGATCCTGCCAATAAAGAATGAAAATGAGTTATGTCTGAAAAATATTTTCCTGAAGATAATAATTTTTTTGCTACAACAAAATGATATCCTAATGAGTCACCGTGTGTATTTGGTGACAATGATAATAAAAAAAGAGCCAACATAGTAAATAAAACTAAATATTTGTCTATTTGGCTTTTATGAAATTCTATCTTAAATAATTTAATTTTTTTTTTTAATTTATAAAAAATTTTAAATAACCCAAAAAAAAATAATGAAACACTCAATATAGGTATAAAATTTATTTTATCTGAATATAGAATTAAAGGATAACAAATTAACAATACTATGTTGGTAGAAAGAAAAATTTTTTGATATTTAATATCACTTATTTGGGTGAATATTTTATTTACAGGTTTAATTTTAAAAATTAAACTACCAATTTGATAAAGGCCTGCAACCAGAATTAATGAATAAATTACTCCAAAAAATTCAAATTTTTCTGTTAAATTAAATAAAAACATTTTAGATGACTATCTATACAATGCATAATTTCCTAGAACTAAAATATCCATTTTAGTTCTCAAAAAACAATCAAGTGCCTCTTTTGGATTGCAGACCACAGGTTCATTCTCATTAAAGGAGGTGTTTAATAACATTGGAATATTTGTAATTTTAAAAAAATCACTAATTAGGTTATAAAATTGAGGATTATAACTTTTAGATACTGTCTGAAGTCTTCCAGTTCCATCTATATGAGTTACAGCTGGAATAAAATGTTTTTTTTCATTTCTAACTTGAAAAACTTTTGACATAAAGGGCACTTTATCCTCGGTTTCAAACCAACTTTTTGTCTCTTCTTCTAATATTGATGGTGCAAAAGGTCTAAATTTTTCTCTTCTTTTAATCTTTACATTCAAGATTTCTCTTATACTAACATTTCTAGGGTCAGCTAAAATTGATCTATTTCCAAGAGCTCTTGGACCCCATTCCATTCTACCATTAAAAAAACCAACAATCTTTCCATTAGAAAGTTCTTTAGAAATGTTTAAACTTAAGTGTTCAAATTTATCAAATTTATTTATGTCTATTAAGTTCTTTTTAATTGTTTCCATATTATCATCTATGTCTTTCTTAATTGCGTCATCAGAATAGCTTGGCCCCAAATAAGGATTATCATCAAACTGTATTGAGGTATTGTTAATTTTATTGATTTGATAAGCAGCTGAACCTAGGGACCCCCCTGCATCCCCTGGTGCTGGAGGAATATATATATTATTATATTTTGTTTTTTCAAATAAAACTCCATTGGCTACTGAATTCATTCCTGATCCACCTGATATACACAAGTTTTCATTTTTATTTTTTTGATAAAGATCGTTTACAATATTAATCAATATTTCCTCAAAAAATTTTTGTGCAGATGAGGCAATATCTTTATGAAATTGAAGTAGATCGTCATTTTTTTTTCTGTGAGGTCCTAATAATTTATCTAAATCACTTGAAAAAACTTTGCCAATTTTAGGTTCACCATTTAACCAGGTCATCTCAACATTTCCTGTATGATGTAAAAAATATTTTAGATTTAATTCAAATAAATTCTTTTTATCATACCTTACTATTTTCTTTAATTGGTCAATATATTTAGGTTCTCCATAAGGAGCTAGTCCCATTACTTTATATTCGTCTCCATAATTCATAAAACCTAAATACTGCGTCATTGCAGTATAAAAAAGTCCTAGTGAGTGAGGAAATAGTACTTCATTAAATTTGGTTATCTTTTTTCCATCATAATATCCAGTGACTGTACTAACAAAGTCTCCAAAACCATCTACAGATATAAAATTTGAATTTTTCATTCCTGAAAAAAAGACTGAACTAGAAATGTGAGCCGTGTGATGGTCTATATTGTGTATTTTTGAATTAATTTTAGTTTTAAAATGATATTCAAATTCATCTTTTATGGAATTTATTTTTTTCAAATTTTGAAATCTATTCTTAATAAAATTTAGATTAAATAATTTTGTTGACGCAAATAGAGCTTTTTTAAATAATTTTTGATTAGGATTTCTATTAATAGTGATATGGTCAACTTGCTCTATTGATATCTGGGCTTTATCAAGACAAAATTTAATAGACTTGATTGGAAAACCAGCAGCATGTTTAACTCTAGTAAACCTTTCTTCTTCAGCAGCTGCTAGAATTATATTATCTTTAAATATACATGCAGCAGCATCTCCATGATAAGCATTTAATCCTAAAATATACATAGTTTAATTAATTAAATTATTTTTATACTTTATTTTGAAAATCAATTCTTGAATAAAACTTGGGAATATAAATTTTATTAAATCTTTAAGGTATTGGCTTATTTTTTTTAAGTATAACAAATATAATAAGCTTTTATTTCCTTTTTTTTTAATAATAATCAAGTTTTCGTTAAAAACCATTTGACGATTTTTATCAGCAAATCCCCCAGATTTAACTTTTGAAATTATATAATCAATTTTTTGAAATTTTTTTCTAGACAAATAACAATAATAAAAAAAATCAAAATCACTAGAAAATCTATATATTAAAGAGAAATTTCTTTTTTTTAATATATTTGATTTAACAAAAACTGACTGATGACAAAAAGGCATTAATAAAGTTTTATGCTCAAATGATTTGGAATTGACAACATATCTCAGGTTTTTGGCACTAACAAGTGTGTCTCCATAAACAATATCACAATTCTTAACATTTTCAGAAAGAAAATTATATAAAACATTTTTTTTATAGAATAAATCCCCTGCGTTCATAAATATTATCCATTTACCTGAACTCATTTTTATTCCTTTATTCATAGCGTGATAAATTCCTCTATCTTTCTCAATAACAAATTTTGAAATAGTTTTTTTTCTTTTAATAATTTCTTTTTTAGTACCATCACTACTATTTCCATCAACTACTAGAATTTCATAATTTTTATAAGTTTGTTTGTTTATAGATTTTAAAGTTTTTAAAAAATCGACTTTAGTATTTAAAGAAACAACAATTATTGAAAATATAAATTTATTCTTATTAAGCATTCTTAAACATCTTTATAAAATTGAATTGTTTCACTTGCACATTTTTCCCATGAAAATTTTTGGGATCTATTTAAACCATATTTAATTTGATTATTTAAAATTTCACCAGACGATAAAATTTTATCAAGCTTAAAACTTATATCATCAATATCATGTGGATTAAAATATTCAATCCCATTACCACCAATTTCCTGAAGGGCCCCACCATTACTAGATATTACTGGACAACTAAAAGACATAGCTTCTATAATTGGTAATCCAAAACCCTCATAAAAAGAAGGATAAACTAAGGCAGCAACATTTGAGTACAAAAAAGGTAAATTAGTTTGTTTATCATTTAGAAATAAAATGTTTTGAGAGTCCAGTTTGTTTTTTTTTATAACTTGATAGTCTAATTTACTTACTTTTTCTCCACCAAAAAAAATAATTTTAAAATTTTCTTTTAGATTTTTTGATTTAGAATAAGCTGATATTAGATTATTATAGTTTTTATAACCATGTCTACTTCCCACAAATAATAAATGATTTGGATATTTTTTTTTTAAGTTAATTGTTGATTTTTCATTTTTGAATCCTGAAGCTAAATATATAACTTGAATTTTATTTTCATTAATTGAAAAATAATTGATTAAATCTTCTTTAGTTTTATTTGAAATACATATAACTTTATCTGCTCTATTTATTGTTTCTCTTTTAATAGATGATATTTGTTTGTGATTTTTAAAAAAATTTGGATACACTTCATTTATCATGTCATACACGGTGCATATAATTTTAGCCTTAGTTTTATATTTTCTTAAAGAATAATAAGTTTCATGAATAACATCGGGTTTATAATTTTCAATAATTTTGTCTGTTAAAGTGTGATTTATAGTTTCATATAGTTTAATTCCAGCAGATGGTAAAAATTTTAAATAATTACCAATTCTATTTTTTTTTTTAATATTTTTGAAATAATAATTTTTATGAATTGGGGAATAAAACAAAAAACGATTATCAGTTTTACAAAATTCATTTGTAAGATTATAAAAATAGCTGGAGATTCCACCAAATTTCTGTTGATAAAATATTTTATAATCGTATAAGATTTTCATTTTAAGAAATTAAGTTTATATTGGTTAAAAAAAATTTTATATATAAAATTATCTGTTTTTTACAAAAATGAAAAAAATATATGTTCTAATTAACTTATCAAATGATTCTATTGAATTTTATAAAAATACAATTTCTGATTTTGCGTACGAATTAAAAAAATTGACGATCATAGATATAAGTAAATTAACCAAAAAAAAATCATTACATAAATATTTAGATAAAGAATCTAACTTAAAAGTTATCCAACCCAAAAATTTTACAGAGTTTAGGGAAATTTTAAAATTAAAAGATATTTATTTTATGTATGCAATTAATAACGGTATTGAAAACTTTTATATAAATTATCTTCTCTCTAAATATGATGTAAAAAAATTTATAATAAGCAATATTGGATATAATCCTGATAATTTTAATTATTTTAAAAAAAATATAGTTCAAAAAAGTATAATTTTTTTACACTTAAGATTAAAATATTATCTGTTTAGAGTGTTAGTTTTAGCTAAAATTTTTCCTAAAATAGATTATTTTTTTGAAGCTAGTGATTATATATATAAATCTATTACCAATGGATTTAGTTATAAACTTCAAAAAAAATCACCTCTATTAAATATTTCTTATTATAAAAAAGTTTTAAAAATTAATAGTAGATCTTATGATAATATTTATTACTCAAGATATAATGTATCTGAGAAATATATAGTTTTTATAGATGGAATGGTTTTTGATCATCAAGATAGAATTTTAAGAGAGGGGCATCTTACTGTATCACTTAGAAAACAATATTATGAATCTCTTTATAATGTTTTAAAAAATTATGAAAAAATATTTAATAAAAAAATCATAGTTTGCTTACACCCAAAAAATAATATTTCAAAAGTAAGAGGTGATTTTAAAGATTTAAAATGTATTAAATTTAAAACTGAAAAATATATTAGTGAAGCATATTTAATTTTTTTTCATGAGGGAAGCTCGGTTATTCAAGCAATTGTTCAAAATAAAAGAATTATTAACTTGTATGGAAAAATGCTTGGTGATTATTTAAATAAGAGATGCAATATTTATGCTAATTTACTTAAATTATATAGAATAGATTTGAATAATATAAATTTTGAAAAAAAAAAAAATTTATTAACAATTCTTGAAAAAGCAAAAATAAATTATATACCTTATATTTCAAAAAACATTATTAATGATCGAAATAAATCTGGCATTATTCAAGTAATAGATCATTTTAAATTAAGATAATATTTTACTTTACTGTTCAAATTTTGAACGTTATGTATATCTATTATGAAAAATATTAATGATCATTTTGAATTACTTAGAACACTAGATAAAAACCCATCTTTTTCTCAAAGAAAATTGGCAGAGGTGTTAGGATTCAGTCTTGGAAAACTTAATTATTGCCTAAATGAGCTAAAAAAAAAAGGCTTTGTAAAAGTAAAAAATTTTACAAAAAGTAAAATAAAATTGAGTTATTTGTATATATTAACCCCATCAGGATTTACTATGAAAAAAAATTTAACTTTAGATTTTATGAAAAAAAAAATTAAAGAATATGATGAATTAAAAAAAGAAATAACATCTATTACTAAGGATCCCAGATGAGTGACATCGGGCATAATAATCCACCTATAGACCCTAAAGAAACTATTCTAAAAAATATTAATAGAAAGAAACCAATACTAGACAGAAAACCACAATTTTTTAATGGAGTACCCATTCCTAGTTGGATAGAACTTAGTCTAATCGATATGTGCAATAGAGTTTGTTCATTTTGCCCTAAATCAGATGACTCTATAGCTCCAAATACTCACCAGAGAATGACTATGGCTTTAATAGATAAGTTGGTTAAAGATTTAAAAAAAATTAATTTTGAGGGTGCTTTTTGCTTGTGTGGTTATGGAGAGCCCATGCTTCATAAAGAATATATAGAGATAACAAATAAACTTGGGGAAATTGGTGGTGTTGAAATAATTACAAATGGGGATCTTGTCAATAAAAAATCACTAATGCAGTTGTATGAGTCAAAGGCTACAAAAGTTATAATTAGCCTTTATGATGGACCCGAGCAGATTATTAAATTTAAAAAATTACTGAGAGAATTAGATATTCCAGAGGAATTTGTAGTTCTAAGAGATCGTTGGTACAGCGACAAAATAGATTATGGGGTTAAATTAACTAATAGAGTTGGCACTGTTAAAGTTGGTAATCAACCCGAGGTGAAAGATTATTCAAAGACAAAATGCTTTTATACCGCTTATCAAATGTTAATAGATTGGAATGGTGACGTTTTTTTATGTCCACAAGATTGGCAAAGACGTCAAACAATGGGAAATATCATGCAAACTGAAATTTTTGACATATGGAATGGACCGGTCCTATCGAAATATAGGAGAAAATTATTAGGTGGAGTTAGAAATTTAAATCCATGTAATCAGTGTAATGCCGATGGTATGGTTTATGGAGAACAGCACTTTGGTGCCTGGGAAACAAAAAAATAACCATAAATGGCAACATCCAAATTAAGAAAAAAAATGCACCAATACACAATTTCTAATGGTAAAATGGTTGGAAAATTTGAAGAGCTATATAAAGATTTTAAAGACCCATTTCTACAAAGCGAAAAAGAGAAATTTGAAACATCAAAAAAAGCTATACTTAATTATTGTCAACTTTTACAGCATGGTAAAAAAAGAAGTCTTAAAACCTTAGAGATTGGTTGTGGATTTGGACAATTAAGTAAAGATCTTAAAAAATTAAAATTTAATGCCTATGGTACTGATATTAGCAAAACAGCTATAAAGAAAGCACAAAAAGGAAGTTTAGTTAAGTTTTATACATCTGAGTTTTTAAACTTTAAATTGTATAATAAAATTAATCCTGACATCATTATTTTAGCAGAAATAAGCTGGTATGTCTTACCAGAATTGAAAAATTTTTTACAATTTATAAAAAAAAATTTTAAAAATAAATATCTAATTCACACCCTAGCCATATATCACCCTAATAAACAACAATATGGTAGGAAATATTTTAAAAATTTAAAAGGAATACTTAAATTTTTTGATTTAGAATATGTTGAATATGGGGAAAAATGGACAAAAGAAGAAGGAAGAACATTTTTTTTAGCAAAAATTTAATAACTTGAAAAATTCAAATTTTATAATCACTCGAGCAAAAGAACAATTTTTATATAGCGGTAAGAAAAAGATATTAGATTTTTGTATGTCCAATGGAGCAATGATTTTAGGTCACTCAAATGAAATATTTAAATCATCAATTAAATATCAAATAGATAATGGCTCAAACTATTCTTGTAAAAATGTTAATAATGAAAACTTTAAAAAAGAGATAAAAAAAAGTTTTAAAGATTATGTTAACATACAATTCTGTAATTCTGGCTCTGAAGCCAATGTTAGAGCTTTAAGAGTGTTAAGGGCACTAACTGGGAAAAAAAAATTTGCGATGATAAATGGATCTTGGCATGGATCAGTAGATAATTTTATGTTTGACCTGAATAAAAAAAATGAAATAATTGGAAAAAGTGGGTCAAATTTCTATAAGGATGAAGTTCTAATGCTAGAGTATAATAATATTGAACAATCATTAAATCTACTAAAAAAAAATAGAAAAAAAATTTCAGGTTTAATAATGGAGCCAATTCAAGCTTCTTGTCCTGATGAACAATCTGAAAATTATGTTAAAACAATTTATAATTTTTGTAAAAAAAATAAGATCTATATTATTTTTGATGAAATTATTACAGGGTTGAGAAATAAAAAATTATGTGTATTTAAAAAATTAAATTTAACTCCAGACATTGTAACTTTTGCAAAAATTTTTGGTGGTGGTCTTCCTATAGGGATTTGCTGCATAAACAAAAATTTAAACAGTAAACTCAATAGTCTTAATGAAAAAGTCTTTTTTGGAGGAACTTTTTCTGGAAATCCATTCTCTTCAATTGTGGGATTAAATACATTTAAACACATAAAAAAAAATAAAGATAAAATTTTTAAGCATATTGAAATTATTTCAAACTATATAGAAGAAGAAATTAATCTATTCTGTGAAAAAAAAGATTTAAATTTTAGGATCCAGAGTTATAATTCAATTCTTAGACCAATCTTTTCTAAAAATATTATTTTAAATAAAAAACAAAGAGAAATCTTTGATCCAAGTTTGTCTAAAACAGAAAAATTAAGAAAATATCTTTTAAAAAATCAAATATTTGTTGGAAAAAATGGAGCAATTTTTATTTGCTCACAACACAATATGGATGATGCAAAAAAATTAATAAAAACTATAACTCAATATCTAAGTATTAAAAACTCTTAGATATGGCTTGGGGACATCAATATCCATATCATTATTTTTTTTTTCATTAAAAAGAAAATTAGGATTTTTTAAAAAAGGTCTTGCAAAAGCTACTAGATCAGCTTTATTTTTATTTATAATATTTTTTGCTTCTGAAATATTTTTTATATTGCCTGCAACTCTTACGAGTATTGAGCTTTTTAATTTTATCTTTTTCGCAATATTTACATTAAATTTTGAATTTACATTTAAGTTTGTTAAAGTTTTTATTCCTCCACTTGAAACACAAACATAATCAAAACCTATTTTTTTTAATTGTTTTGTTAAATAAACAGAATCTTTCACATCTATTCCTCCTTTTACCCAATCTTTACCTGTAATTCTTGCACCTAAAATAATCTTTTTATCTTTACATATTTGATAAATCTTTTTAGATATTTCTAATAGAAATCTACTTCTATTTTCTAAAACTCCTCCATAAAGATCACTTCTTTTATTAGAAATTGGTGAAAAAAATTGATGTAATAAGTATCCATGTGCCATATGAATTTCTATACAATCAAAACCTGCTTTTACAGCCATCTTAGTAGAATCTAAAAAATTTTTTTTTAAAGTTTTTAATTTAGTTTTCCCAATTTCTTTGGGTGTTGGCCACCCTGTATCCTTTTTAATTTCTGATGGAGAAATTGTTTTCCATTTATTTTTTTTTAACGGCTTATTATGTTTAATCCATGGTATCTCACTTGATCCCTTTCTTCCTGCATGAGACAACTGTATCCCTACTGGGATATCATTTAATTTTTTTAAATATTTTACAAGTTTACTCAAACTCTTCATGTGACTTTTGTTATATAAGCATAAATCTTTAGTAGTAATTCTACCATCACCACTAACTGCTGTACTTTCAATCATTATTTTTGAAAATCCTGAAATTATTGCCCTACCCAAATGCTGGTAGTGCCATTCTGTTGGTTTTCCATTTTTAGCCATATATTGGCACATAGGAGCAAGAATATAAGGATTATTTAACTTTTTATTTTTTATATTTAATTTTTTTTTTATATTTTTTTGCATACTATAAAATAATTATGTGGATGAAATACTGCTTTTGGATATGCCCAATAAGTTTCTAAAAAATATTTATTTAAAGCAAAACCGATTTTAGGTAGATGTGGCACACCATCACTATCTATCATAGAATTAAGAGGTGTTGCAAACCTAATCCATGAACCTAATTTTTTTTGTTTTATGAATATTCTTGAATACAATGCTATTTCAGGATCAATCAATTGGTAACCTTTTTTTTTTATAGATTCATAAATATCTTTTAGGAAAATTTCTTTTTTTATATTAAAATCATTTTTTAAATGAATCTTATAAAGTTTACATGGCAATGATTTATCCGTCTCTTGAAAATTTTTTTTTTTTAAAAGATAGTCTTCAATCCAAGGACTTAACATAATCTTATTTTTTTTTAATATTATTAATAGATCATTTCCATTTTTACAGGGAAAATCATCAATTTTTAAAAAAGATTTTTTTTTCATTTTAATTAATTTTTATATTTTAAATAACTCTGACAGTTTTACTTCTTCAACAAGAGATTTTTTTATATCAACAACTTGACAATCTTTGATCTCTTTGAGTTGCTCTTCGCTTGAAAGATTTGTTAATTTTCCTCTTTTATCCCTACTTTCCTTAAAATCATGATTTACATAATTCTCTAGCTTTGAATTTATACCTAGAATAATTTTTTTAAATAAATTTTGATAATTTTTATTAATAAAAAAAGCATTATTTTTTAAATTATTTACTCCCAGAAAAATAAAATTTTTCTCCTTCATTATATTAATCAATCCTTTTAAAGACACCCCCCAACAAAGATTAGAGTAATGATAATCCGTTCTATCAAAATTTTTTATATTAGGTACTGTGATCTCAAGTTCACTTCCGAATAAAGGATTATATTCTGCTACACAAATTTTTGAAAAATTTTTGGGTAACTCTTTAATAACCCAAAAGTCTAAGCCATCTATATCTATACTGAATAAATCTAAATTTTTATTAAAATAATTTTTTCTAACTATTTCATTTATATTATTTGGGCCTACAGCTTCTTTAATTACTTTTATTCTTCCCTTCCACAAATCTAAATTTTTGGACAATTTATTGACATCAATATTTTGATCTATAATAAGTCCTTGTGAATTTCTAATATGATAAAGTAACCTAGTATTTGACTCGATATAATCTTCAACCCCTATTTCAATAAATTTTGGATCTTTGATATCTAAGGTTTCCAAAACATAATCTATAATGCCATCTTCTCCATTTTGAGAAAAAATTTTCTCCTCTGCATCATTAATATTTTCAAAATTTAAATAATTTTTTCTTTTACTTATTAATATACTCTTCCCAATAAGTGCTTTAATTTCTATATCATTTTTTATTCTTGTGCTTTTGTTAAATAAATTTAAAAATTTTGAAATCATTTTAGTTTATATCTATAAATCTTTTAATAATTAAATCATATATTTTATAACATTGATTTAAAGACTCTTTTTTGTGTTTAGTGTTTATTATTCTCATATCTTTGTAACTTTCAAAAAAATTTACTTATTTTATCTATTTTAAATAATTTATTTGTTTACTCATTTTAATTTATTAATATCGTACATTGCATAATTAGAGCTGCCTATAAATTTCAAATATTTTTTATAAATATTCGTCTGTTCTACCTCTTTTATATTTCTTAACTTTTTAAAAATTTTTTCAAGAAATCTATATTCAAAATTTTTTTGAAATCCGACCAACTCAGAAGGATGAAAATCAGGTTCAGTATCAAAAAAATCATTTTCATTTTTATCTACAGAATTGATTAAAAAAAATAAAACCAAAGATTTATCTATTTGATTTTGATTCAAAGTGGGTATCTTATCAATATTTTCCAAAAATTTTGCATATTCATCATAATTTTTTGCTTCATTAGAAGTTTCACAATAGCTAAAAGGACTGTTGTTACAAGAAACTGATGGAATACCATAGCAAGCATATTCTACACCTACAGTTCCATGTCCAGTGACAATACAACTGGCATTTTGTTTTATAAAGGTTGGACTTAAATTTTCAGGATAAGGTATAATATTATTGTACTTTAAATTGGGAATCTCTTCTATGGCTTTTATTGTTATATCTTTAATAGATTTTGTTGAATATTCTGTGGGATGTTTTTTTACTAATACATTTATATTTTTATTTTGAGACAGAAGATGTAAAGTTTTTTTTAACCAAATTAAATTATCTATAAACAACTTTCTCCTAATTTCGAATACCCCATCATATACATTGTGAGAGAATACAACTACCAATTTTTTTTTTTCATCTAATTCGTATTTTTTATAAAACTCATCTTTGGATAGATTAAAATGTTTGTTAGAAAAAACATGTCTTGCATCTAAGAGTTCATTTTTATGAAACTTAAATAGGAATTTATTATCTAAAATATCCTTTGCCTTTTTAATAAAATTTTCTTTTTTTGAAAAGGCATATAAATAAAATCTTTTATTAATATATGTTCTTGGAATTGATCTT
>ERZ807291.3906-NODE-3906-length-20436-cov-8.893430_pt1 | contig 20436 bp, 22 predicted proteins | sample MGYA00521257_ERZ807291 | MGnify/ENA primary metagenome ERZ807291 (study PRJEB31413, sample SAMN03169783) | marine metagenome | biome: Marine; feature: Water; material: Subsurface seawater | place: North Sea | collected 2011-04-28 | depth 1 m m ... | reverse complement strand
CAATCTTTCGATCAGCGTTCATATAGGGACTTACGACCAAAGAGGAACCCGTAAGTGAAAAAAGTTTGTTCTCAGAGCCAATAAAAATGCGAACACCCTCGCCTTCTTCAGTTAGTTCTAAAAATTCAGCAATATCTCGCTTGCGTTCCAGGTCATCAAACAACGTTCTGATCCGAGTCAAATCAGCCTCTTCAGCGTCGCCATCCAAAAGATTCGCCCGACCACGCACCAAAAGACGTTCATGGCGGTCACCTTTGTTTTGCCAAACCGCCAAACCACTTTCGACCAGATCATGGGCAAGCGTGTCAATCTCTTGCCGGCGGGCGGCAATCTCAGTCTTTACTGCACCCTGAAGATCAGACAAAGTGCGCCCCTCAATCAATGCATTAAGAAAGTTTGCTGCCTCACGCATTGAACTGGGCGTCTGGCCTGGAGGCGGGTTAAACAAACGGTTTTCAACCTGACCATTGGCAAAGACCAGCACCACAAGCGCCCGGTCTTCGGCCAGAGAGACAAATTCAATATGTTTGATCGGAGCTTCTTGTTTTGGGGTCAAAACCAAGGACGCACCTTGCGTGATACCTGACAACGCAGAGCCAATCTGATCCAACATACCGTCCACATTCTGTGCAGTGTCGGTCACGGTGGCATTGAGCTTTTCACGATCAGCCACGTTCATTTCACCAATTTCAAGTAAACCATCCACAAACATGCGCAACCCCATCTGGGTTGGAATACGCCCGGCACTGATATGGGGACTGTCCAGAAGACCAAGATATTCCAAGTCTTGCATGACATTGCGCACCGTTGCTGCGCTGACTTTTTCGGTCAAAGTACGGGTCAGAGTGCGCGATCCCATCGGTTCGCCATTTTCCAAATACCCCTCCACGACTCGCCGAAATACCTCGCGCGAGCGGGTGTTCATATCCTCAAATAATTTAGCTCCATCAGTCATCACTTACACCTCAGCCCCAAAGCATTAAAACTCTGGCGGCGCAAAGCTCAATCAGGGTTGCAAAAAGGTATATCTGGGCTGTATCCCAAGGGAAACAATAAAAGGATAATTTTATGCGCCCTTCTGGTAGAAAACTAGATGAAATGCGACCTGTTTCAATTGAAACAAACGTTACGAAACATGCTGAAGGATCTTGCATTATACGCATGGGCGACACCCATGTGCTGTGCACTGCAACACTGGAAGACCGGGTTCCTTCGTTTATAAAAGGCTCTGGCCTTGGATGGGTGACCGCCGAATACGGTATGTTGCCACGCTCAACCACATCGCGCATGCGGCGTGAGGCAGCTTCTGGCAAACAAAGTGGAAGAACCGTTGAAATTCAAAGGCTTATAGGAAGATCACTGCGTGCGGGTGTTGACCGTGTTGCCCTTGGCGAGCGTCAAATCACCATCGATTGTGACGTGATCCAAGCCGATGGTGGCACGCGTTGTGCTGCGATCACCGGGGGTTGGGTGGCCCTAAGAATAGCGGTTAACAAATTACTTAAAGCCCGTGAAATTGTCTCCGATCCACTGATTCATCCCGTTGCTGCGGTCAGTTGCGGCATCTATGCAGGTCAATCCGTTTTGGATTTAGATTATCCCGAAGATTCAGATGCTGGCGTGGATGGTAACTTTATTATGATGAGCAACAAACAGCTTATCGAAGTTCAAATGAGTGCTGAAGGGTCAACGTATTCTCGGGACCAAATGATGCAATTGCTAGATCTCGCCGAAAAGGGCGTGGCAGAACTGGTAACGGCACAGGCAGATGCACTAAAATGACCCGTCAGTTTCGCGACCCAAAACTTGTGGTGGCCACGCATAACTTTGGTAAGCTCGAAGAAATTCGAGACCTGCTGTTGCCTTACGCTGTCGCCGTAACCGGGGCCGCGGAACTTAATCTTCCCGAACCAGAAGAAACCGAAACCAGTTTTGTAGGCAATGCTCGGATCAAGGCCCATGCCGCTGCTTTGGCCACACAGTTGCCAGCGCTGTCTGATGATAGCGGCATCGAAATAGACGCTCTTGATGGCGCACCAGGGGTTTATACGGCAGATTGGGCACAAACCCCGGATGGTCGCGATTTTGAAATGGCCATGCGAACAACGCATGAAAAACTCACCGTAGCAAATGCTGATTTCCCTCGCACAGCACGGTTTTGTTGTACCATGGTTTTGGCGTGGCCAGATGGGCATGACGAGGTCTTTGCCGGCGTAATGTCAGGGCAGGTCATCTGGCCAATGCGCGGATCTTTGGGCCACGGCTATGATCCGATTTTTCAACCGGATGGTTATGACATTACATTCGGGGAAATGAATCGCTGGGAGAAAAATAAAATCAGCCATCGTGCAGATGCTTTTCAAAAATTGATCGCTGGTTGTTTTGACTGAGACCTACCAGATACCCGACTGGCAAGCCGGCGGGTTTGGTCTGTATATTCACTGGCCGTTCTGTGAGGCAAAATGCCCGTATTGTGATTTTAATTCACACGTCAGCCGCACCGTTGACCAACCACGATGGTTGACCGCCTACCTGACTGAAATTGACCGTATTAAGCAGCTCATTGGCAACCGGGTGCTGAATACAGTGTTTTTTGGTGGCGGTACACCCAGCCTTATGGATCCCGAAATTGTGCATAAAATAATTGACCATGTTCGCTACACTTGGCCTTGCGCCAATGACATGGAGATTACGCTTGAGGCCAATCCAAGTTCGGTTGAGGCAACGCGGTTCCGGGGGTATGCTCAGGCTGGGGTCTCCCGGATTTCGATGGGAATACAGGCTTTAAATGATACCGACCTAAGACGTTTAGGGCGTGTCCATACGCTTGCCGATGCGCGAAACGCATTCGATATCGCCCGGAGCGTCTTTGACAGAGTGAGCTTTGATTTGATCTATGCCCGTCAGGATCAGTCAATTTCGGACTGGCAATCCGAATTGTCCGAAGCACTCGCCATGGCGGTGGATCATCTTTCTTTATATCAACTGACAATTGAAGACGGCACGGCATTTGGTGATCGTTATGCGCGCGGGGGTTTGCGAGGCCTGCCCAAAGATGACCTTGCAGCCGACATGTATGAGGTAACCCAAGATCTCTGCGGCGCTGCAGGGTATGAAGCCTATGAAGTCTCTAACCATGCGAAAATTGGCGCTGCATCGCGCCACAACCTTATATACTGGCGCTACGGCGATTATGCTGGAATAGGCCCAGGTGCCCATGGTCGCCTGACCTTAAACGGAAAGCGCACTGCAACAGAGGCACGACCTGCGCCTGGTATCTGGCTTGCGAGTGCAAATTCAGGGCAAACTGAATTTACCCCTGTTGAAATATCTGAACAAGATCAAGCCAGTGAATATCTAATGATGGGGCTGCGGCTTACTGAAGGTATTGATCGTCACAGATATAAAGCACTGAGTGGTCAGGCTCTTGATGCTGACGCATTGGATTATTTAGAAAACATCGGCATGATTGAACAGACCCCGCACCGGGTTTCCACAACGAGACCGGGCCGCATGGTGCTCAACTCGATTATTAAAGAACTGCTGATAGACCGTAAATGAAAGTGATTTGGGCACTGATCGGGCTTCTAGCCCTCGCATTAGCACTAATAGGCGTGATTTTACCGCTTTTGCCCACTGTTCCCTTTCTTCTCGTAGCGGCATTCTGTTTTGCCCGCTCTTCGCCAAGATTACACGGTTGGCTTTTAGGTCACAAAACTCTTGGTCCTATGATCATCGCTTGGAACACTTCTGGGTCCATTAGCCTAAGTGCAAAGCGCTATGCCACGCTGTCAATACTGGTAGTTTTTTCAATCTCAATATTCATTGGGCTAAACCTTGGCCTATTGGCCGTGCAAGCGCTTGTCCTGAGTTGTGTCCTCGGCTTTATCTGGACGAGGCCCCATTATTAAGGGCGACTTAAAATACGGCAGATGTCATCCAACTGCTCCAAACTGCTATAATTTACGATAATCTGACCTGCTTCGGAACCTCCGCGATGCTCAACCAAAACTTTCAACCCCAACGACGCTGATAAATCACCTTCAAGAGCCTTGGTATCCGCGTCTTTTGTGTGCGACCCTATACGCGGCGGTCCTGCAGCTTTAACTGTGGTTTGTTCTCCCGCAGCCGCTTTTTTAACCAGGGCCTCTGTTGCACGCACTGATAACCCACCCGCAACCACTTGACGGGCCAGTTCAACCGGCGTGTCAGATGTAATCAAGGCGCGAGCATGCCCGGCGCTTAGTTTGCTGTTTCGAAGCAACTCTAATACCTCATCAGGTAAATGTAACAAGCGCAGCAAATTTGCGATATAGCTGCGGCTTTTACCCAAAGCCTCCGCTAGTTTTTCCTGCGTGTGGCCAAACTTATCCATAAGTTGCCGATAGCCCGCGGCCTCTTCAATCGGGTTCAAATCAGAGCGCTGGATGTTTTCAATAATGGCCACTTCCAACACTTCTGTATCATCAAATTCCCGTATCAGCACTGGCAATTCATGGAGTTGCACCATCTGCGCGGCGCGCCACCGGCGCTCTCCAGCCACGATCTCATACATTTCAGCGGTTTTAGGGCTTTTGCGAACAATCAAGGGCTGAATAACACCTTTGGTCCGAATAGATGCAGCCAAATCTGCTAAGTCTGCTTCCGTAAATTGGCGACGTGGCTGGTCTGGGTTGGGCTCAATTTTTTCTATTGGCAGCGCAACATCTGCTGCCCGCCCAGCCAAGGGCTTTGAAAATGTGTTTGCTTCAACATCTGCCATTAAAGCAGAAAGGCCCCGACCTAAACCGCGTTTTTTTACTTTTTTTTCCGCCATATTATCCCTCAAAACCAATTTACTTGGTTCTATACACCCACATTATTGCCTAAAATCTCTGTAGCCAACTGTCGATAAGCTAATGCTCCCTTTGACGAATCATCATATTTTAAAACTGGAACAGAGAAAGATGGCGCCTCACTTATTCTGACATTACGAGGAATAATGGTTTCAAATACCAATTCGCCTAAGTTCTCCCGCGCGTCCGTCTCGACCTGCTGCGAGAGGTTGTTTCGCGCATCATACATTGTCAGAACTATACCCTCGATACGGAGATCAGGGTTTGCGGTCTGCCGTACCTCCCGCACGGTTAACATTAACTGAGACAAGCCCTCAAGAGCAAAAAACTCACTTTGTAACGGAACAAGCACAGAATGCGCCGCGACCATTGCATTCACTGTCAGCAAACTTAAAGACGGCGGACAATCAACCAAAATAAAATCAAACCCGTATTCAGCCATTTCTGGTTGCCTCAAGGCATCGTGCAATAAGAAACTGCGGCGGCCTGCTGTTGCCAAGTCAATTTCAGCTGAGCTTAAATCTATTGTCGCTGGGATAATTGATAGGTTGGTTGCTGATGTGGAAAGTATAACTTGTTTTAAGTCAACCTCAGCGGTCAATAATTCATATGAGGTGAATTCACGAGCTTCAGGATCAATACCTAACCCTGTCGAGGCATTACCCTGTGGATCAAGATCAACCAGGAGAACTTTGCGGCCGTGTTCTGCCAAAGCCGCACCTAAATTAATTGTCGTTGTGGTTTTCCCAACGCCACCTTTTTGATTAACAACCGCTATAATTTTCGGGCCCCGCGATAAATTTGAATCACGCATTTGCAATCCTTCCAATTTTTAAAATAACCGCCTCGGGCGCTGTAACACTTTTAAAGTGCTCTGATTCAAAAGACCACGATTTGCGAGCGTGTGCGAGTTCTTTCTGCCAGATTGCGCCCTTTTGGAAAAGAGCGATCCCTTCTGGACGCAGATGACGCTGGGCATAGCCTAAAAGGTTTGACAGATCCGCCAGAGCCCTCGCAGACACAACGTCTGCTCCAATCGGAGCCAACGATTCAATCCGCTCAATTTTCACTGTGGCTGATATCGCCGTTTCACGAATTACTGTGCGGAGAAACGTTGCTTTTCGTTGATCACTTTCCACCAAGACCACCTTGAGGTCAGGGTTCAGTTCGTTTGCTATAATAGCAATAACCAAGCCAGGGAACCCACCACCACTGCCAAGGTCAGCCCAAACACCTTGAACAGCTGGAAAAAGTTTATATACCTGCGCGGAATCTACAAAGTGGCGCGACCATAAATCTGAAATAGTAGACGCTGATACTAAATTGATCTTTTGGTTCCATCTAATCAATAAGTCAGCATATTTTTCCAACTTGGCTTTTGTTTCACGTGAAACAATCAGATCAGCCGCGGAACAGCCGTCGACTGTCATATCTTCCGAAGCCGCTCTGCCTGCCGCAGCTTAGCCAATAACAGCAGCAATGCCGCAGGTGTTATCCCATCAATTTTCGCCGCTTGTGCAAGGTTCGACGGCTGTATCTGGGTCAGTTTTATCTGCAGTTCATTAGACAAACCCTGAATTCCTTGAAAAACAAACCCAGGGGGTATCACACATTTTTCATCTCTTTTAAGTGCAGCGGCATCCCGACTTTGCCGATCAACATAATTCGCGTACAGTGCATCCCTTTCAGACTGTACCTGACATTCAACGTCAATGGTCGCAAAAGCAGGGTCCAACGGAATAATATCTTCAAAAGATATTTTTGGAAACGACAGTAACTGAAACCCACTTCGCCTTGCACCGTCTTGATTCATCTCAACCCCAACAGAAGCAACCTGCTTGGGCGTGAAGGTCTTCTGCACAAGAATGTCCTTCGCGCGCCCCAACCGCTCCATCTTGTCGTCAAAAACAATTTGACGATGGTCAGATACACAGCCCACGGCAATACCACGAGGCGTTAACCTTTGATCTGCGTTATCAGCCCTGAGCGATAACCTGAACTCTGCGCGGGATGTAAACATGCGGTATGGTTCACTTACCCCACGCGAGGTCAAGTCGTCTATCATTACACCGATATAGCTCTCTGTGCGGCTAAATATAATTGGATCTTGATCCCGAACCGCTTGGACCGCATTAAGCCCAGCCACTAACCCCTGCGCTGCGGCCTCTTCATAACCCGTTGTTCCATTAATTTGACCGGCCAAATAAAGGCCAGACACCCCCTTAACCGCCAACGTATTGTCTAACGCTCGTGGATCAACGTAGTCGTATTCAATAGCGTATCCCGGCTGCAAAATAATCGCTGCTTCTAATCCGAAAATAGAATTTACGTATGACTGCTGTATTTCAACTGGCAGCGACGTCGAAATCCCGTTGGGATAGATGGTATGATCATCAACGCCTTCAGGTTCTAGAAAGACCTGATGGGAAGTCTTATCGCGAAACCGAACCACTTTATCCTCGATAGACGGGCAATACCTAGGGCCAACGCCCTCAATATGACCACCATACATTGCCGACCGATTTAAGTTTTGTTCAATAATCTCGTGGGTCTGCTCATTAGTGTGGGTAATCCCACAGGCGATTTGGCGCGCCGATACACTTTTTGATAAAAATGAGAAGAGCACTGGGGCATCATCTCCTGGCTGCATATCAAGCAGCGACCAATTAACTGATCGACCATCTAACCGGGGTGGCGTGCCAGTTTTCAACCGCCCTAACGGCAGACCAAGATCATCAAATCGTTTTGCCAGTTTCACTGAAGGACGTTCGCCCATACGACCGCCATCTTGCGACACATCGCCAATGTGAATTTTTCCACGCAGGAACGTCCCAGTGGTGATTACCACTGCTCCTGCTGTCACCTGACTGCCGTCAGCTAATACCACACCACTAATGGTATTGCTGTCGATGATAAGATCTATCACCTCGCCTGAAATAACCTGTAAATGTATCGATTTTTCTATTTCGGACAACATTTCACGTTGATAGATTTTTCGATCCGCTTGGGCCCGCGGGCCCTGAACCGCTGGTCCTTTACGGCGGTTTAACAGGCGAAACTGGATACCTGCTTTATCAGCAACCCGTCCCATAACGCCATCTAACGCATCGATTTCTCTTACCAAATGGCCTTTACCTAAACCACCAATGGCAGGGTTACATGACATAACACCGATACTCGACTTGCTCAACGTGATTAATGCTGTCTGAGCATCCATCCGTGCTGCTGCCAATGCTGCATCGCATCCAGCATGACCACCTCCAACCACAATTACGTCAAAATGTTTCACGTGAAACACCCTCTATTTCCCAATGCAAAAACTCGCAAATATATTGTCTAGCACATCTTCTACGCCCACCGCACCCACCAGCTGCCGCAGTGCTCTAACCGCCGCTCTGATTTCTTCTGCGGCGATGTCATGTTCAATTGCCTCAGACGTGGTCAATACCTGATCGAGATGCGCTATAGCGGCTGTCGCCGCCACCTTATGACGGTCTCGCGACAAACATCCAACAACCTTATACCGCGCTTTTAATTCAGACGCCACCTGAGACATTAACGCCTCTACCCCAGCTCCCGTTAAACCAGACACAGAGCCAGCTATTTCCACATTGGGGTAAAGGCCTTTCCTTAGGTCGCTTTTAGGTGCAACCCGAATATCACCCATCTGCTGGACAATACCTAGGTTTTCATCACTATCGCACAGAAAAACCCTTAAATCGGCTTCCTGTGCCCGCTGTACTGCCCGCGCGATACCCATATTCTCGATTGGATCGTCCGTTTCCCGAATACCTGCCGTATCAACGATCACTACAGGCAAACCATTCAAATCCATCTGGACCTCAACAACATCTCGTGTTGTGCCCGCATATTGTGAAGTAATCGCTGCCTCTCGACCAGCCAGCGCGTTCAACAGAGTTGATTTCCCAACATTTGGTGGCCCTACGATTACCATCTCAAATCCATCACGCAACCTCTCGGCCATACCTACGCCTGCGATCTCTGATTGTAATGATTGCTTGGTACGTTGTACTAACTCAAACACTTCTGGCAACACATCCACCGGCACATCCTCATCAACGAAGTCAATCGTCGCCTCAAGTAAGGATGCGGCCCTTATGAGGTCAAGGCGCCACATTTTGGTAGACTGCCCGATTGCCCCAGATAAAACTCTCTGTGCTTGCCGACGTTGCATCTCAGTCTGAGCGTCTATTAAATCTGCTAACCCTTCAACCTGGGCCAAATCAAGCCGGCCATTCTCAAGTGCCTGACGGGTAAATTCACCCGGCTCTGCGGACCTTAGATCAGAGTTTTGGTTCAGTTCAGTCAAAACAGCTGAAATCACCGCCGTACTCCCGTGGGTATGCAACTCGCAAATATCTTCGCCAGTAAAACTTTTATCCTTCTCAAAACACACCACGAGCGCCTCATCTAACCGTTTATCAGATGTATCGCGTAAAACACGTAGAGCCAATTTTCGCGGTTCGGGTATTGTGACACACAGGCTGCGCGTCGCATCCCACGCTTTTGGCCCCGAAATGCGGATAACAGCCACGCCCGCTTTTCCCGATGCCGAACACAAAGCAAAAATTGTTTCCATCATCGTGCCTTTACGTCTTCTGGCAGGGCTTTAGGTGTTCATAGAATCAAAGAAATCTGTGTTGGTTTTGGTCTGTTTTAGTTTGGATATCAAAAATTCCACCGCGTCAGTTGTTCCCATTGGATTGAGAATGCGCCGTAAAACAAAGGTCTTTTGTAAATCAATCTTATCAACCAGTAGCTCTTCTTTTCGAGTTCCAGATTTCAAAATATCGATTGCTGGGAAGACCCGCTTGTCAGCCACTTTGCGATCAAGAATGATTTCTGAGTTCCCTGTGCCCTTGAATTCCTCAAAGATCACTTCATCCATTCGGCTTCCCGTATCGATCAAAGCAGTGGATATAATCGTCAAGGACCCACCTTCTTCTATGTTACGCGCCGCACCAAAGAATCTTTTTGGCCGTTGCAGAGCATTTGCATCAACGCCCCCGGTTAATACTTTGCCAGATGACGGCACGACTGTGTTGAAAGCCCGTCCAAGGCGTGTGATCGAATCTAGCAAAATAACCACATCACGCTTGTGTTCCACCAAGCGTTTAGCCTTTTCGATAACCATTTCTGAAACCGCAACGTGGCGAGTTGCTGGTTCATCGAAAGTAGATGAAATTACCTCACCCTTTACCGAACGCTGCATGTCAGTTACTTCTTCGGGACGTTCATCAATCAGCAACACGATTAAATAACATTCGGGATGGTTTTGCTCGATACTATGGGCAATGTTTTGCAATAAAACAGTTTTGCCTGTCCGTGGCGGTGCCACAATAAGCGATCGCTGGCCTTTGCCAATGGGCGCTATCAGATCGATAATACGTGCAGACCGGTCCTTAACAGTTGGATCAGCCGTTTCCATGTTCAAACGCTCATCAGGATAAAGCGGTGTCAAATTTTCAAACGCTATTTTATGTCGCGTTTTCTCAGGATCTTCGAAATTAATCAAATGAACGCTGGTCAGGGCGAAGTACCGTTCACTTTCTTCCGGTGCTCTGATCACGCCATAGATCGTATCGCCAGTTCGCATGGCAAATTTTCGAATCGTTTCAGGCGATACATAGATATCGTCTGGACCTGGAAGATAGTTAGCCTCAGGAGACCGTAGAAACCCAAACCCGTCTTGAAGAACTTCTAGAACCCCATCACCAGAGATTTCCCATCCCTCATCTGAACGTTCCCGCAGAATTTGGAACATAATTTCGCCCTTACGCATCGTTGATGCGTTCTCGATCTCAAGTTCTTCTGCCATAGACAAAAGATCTTTGGGCGTCTTGGCCTTAAGGTCGGCAAGATTCAGACGTTCGTCGGTCATAGAAATTCCTAAAAGGTCGCACAGACCAAAATCAAGTAACGGGGAGCGTTTCAACCCGGACGGGTGAACAAACAACCTTTAAAATTTTTTAACAGGTAAGTCAACTTGGATCAGTATTTCACTACTACAGATGCCACAATTATAATCATGAGAATGGTGGGAACTTCGTTGAGCAGCCGGAACTGGCGGCCAGAAATATTATTTTTCCCAAGCACAAAATCTTTGTTCCTCGCACCCAGCCAATGGTGAAAGCCAGTGAGTAAAATTATTGATAACAGTTTGACCCACGGCCAGATCTGGTGCCAATCAATTACATAAGGAGTGAGGCTAAGAAGAATGCCAAACAACCATGTTGCCACCATCGCAGGTGTCATAATGTACTGGTACAGGCGGTGTTCCATCACCTGAAAAGTAGCGTCCATTTCACCACCTATTATGGCGTTCTCAGTATGGTAAACCATTAACCTTGGCAAATACAGTAAACCAGCCATCCATGACATGACTGAAATTATATGCAGAGTTTTCATCCACGGGTATAACCACGTTAAAAGCTCAGTCATAAAAACTCATCCATATTCCCAGCTCAACCTTCTTAATATATATTAAGTAAAAATAAAAAGATGATGATGTAGTAATATCGCTCATTTCTGTGGTTTATTTTGTTATACATAACTTATCATTTGTTCGTGTTTTGCAGCCAGAAAAAATGACTTTAAAAAAAAATTGTTATATATCAGTAAGGTAAACCAAATTATCGTAACACCAGCCTGTGTATAAATGTTGAATTACTTGATGATATCTTGCTTTTACATGATCTCCAAGTTGTTCTTATCCGCTGTGCATATCTCATTTGTCAAAATGTCAGTGTTGTCTGAAACCTTTACCTTCCGCTCAGGTCATGATTTCAGCTGAATCTCTACCAGGCCTTCGGATCGTTTTATACACGGAGTTATACACATGAGTGAAACCTTGATCCTCGCATCAGGCTCGGTTGCCCGCGCTACACTTTTGGCACAGGCCGAGGTTCCATTTACCGTTCAGGTTGCCCGGGTCGATGAAGATATGGTGCGTAGTTCTTTGCAGGCACAAGACCATTCGCCCCGAGATATAGCAGATGCACTGGCTGAATTAAAAGCACAGCGAATCAGTGGGAAGAACCCAGCTGATTTGGTGTTAGGCTGTGATCAAGTTCTTGATGTCTCAGGTCGTATTTTGGCAAAGCCGGAAAATCAATTTGAGCTCAAAACACAACTACAACACTTGCGCGGTCGTGATCACCAGCTACATACAGCTGCGGTTATATTTCAAGCCGGTCGACCTGTCTGGCGTTCTGTTCGAACAATCACGTTACGCATGCGGGACTTCTCTGATGTTTATTTAGCCCAATATATAGAAGCCAATTGGAATATTGTGCGCCATTGTGTTGGTGGCTATGCGCTTGAAGGAACAGGAGCGCGGTTGTTTTCGAAAATTGATGGTGACTATTTTTCGGTTCTGGGCTTACCTCTACTTGATGTTTTGACCTTTCTAACTGAGCGGGGACTTTTACAAAAATGACATTGTCAAAGATACCACTGGCTGGCGTAATCGGTGCACCTATTGCGCATTCCAAGTCACCCAAATTGCACCGCCACTGGCTTGATAAAGCGGGTGTACCGGGTCATTATATTCCGTTGCATATTGAACCTGGTAATCTTGAGAAAACTCTCAAAATGCTGCCGACTATGGGCTTTGTTGGTCTCAATGTTACCGTTCCACATAAAGAAGAGGTCATGCGCCATGTTGATATTATTACGGATCGTGCAACCTTAATTGGGGCAGCCAATACGCTAATTTTTAGAGCTGATGGAAAAATAAAGGCCGATAACACGGACGGTTTCGGCTTTATTAAAAACCTGACAACTGGCGCACCTGACTGGACCCCACAGGTGGGGTCTGCGTTGGTTTTAGGCGCTGGTGGTGCTGCAAGGGCGGTAATCGCCGCATTGCTTGAGGCAGGGGTGCCAGAGATTTTATTAACAAATCGCACACGGGCGCGTGCGGAAAACTTGAAGGACATTTTTGGCCCTAAGGTCAAAATTATTGACTGGATAGACGCAGGGAACGCCATCGATGACACCGCGCTTTTAGTCAATACGACGAGCCTTGGCATGCAGGGGAAACCTGAATTGCGCGTACCGCTAGATGGCTTAAGCCGCGACACTGTTGTAACTGATCTGGTATACGCACCCTTGAAAACGGGCTTATTGGCTGTTGCTGAGGATATGGGCTGTTGTACAGTGGATGGGTTGGGGATGTTGATCCACCAAGCCGCGCCTGGCTTTCAACATTGGTTTGGAACGCGTCCCACTATAGATGACGCAACCAGGTCGGTTTTGCTCAAATGACGTTTAAGCTGGGGCTGACAGGATCTATCGGTATGGGAAAATCTACTACGGCAGCGATTTTTGCAGATCAAGGCTGTGGTGTTTGGGATGCGGATGCAGTGGTGCACCAGCTATATGCGGAAAATGGCGCAGCGGTCGCACCGCTTGCGGCTGTTTTCCCGCAGGTGGTCAATAAACAATCGATTTGTCGGCTGGCACTTAAAAGGCTGATTTCTGATGTTCCTGATGCGTTGCAGCAAATCGAAAAGATTGTACATCCGCTGGTGGTCCGTGACCGGCAGTCGTTTATTGAGCAAGCCGAACAGTCTAAACAAGCAGTTTTGGTGTTTGATATCCCGTTACTGTATGAAACGCACAGCCAGCAGAAATTCGACGCGGTGGCCTGTGTTTATATTTCACCAGATGAACAGCGCCGCCGCGTTATGGACCGTGGGACAATGACAGATGCACAGTTTGACTATATTTTATCCAAACAAATGCCAAATTCGGAAAAACAAGGTCTGTCTGACTATTTGATTGAAACCGACAGTGTGCCACATGTCATGGCTCAGGTTGCCGCAATTATAAAAGATATTAAGGATCAGACTATACATGCGTGAAATTGTATTAGACACTGAAACCACCGGTTTAGACCCCATTAAGGGCGACCGTATCGTTGAAATTGGTGCAGTGGAATTGTTCAACCATATGCCGACGGGTGAGACCTATCATCAGTACATCAATCCCCAGCGATTAATGCCACAGGAAGCTTTTGCCGTGCATGGGCTGGGAGACGATTTTCTACGCGATAAACCGACATTTGCCAAAATAGCGGCTGATTTTTTGGCGTTTATCGGTGGTTCGCGGCTGGTTATTCACAACGCCGCGTTTGACATGAAGTTTCTCAACGCCGAATTGCGCTGGGTTGACCGGCCGCAAATACCGTCAGACCAGGCTCTGGATACGTTGGCGATTGCGCGCAAGCGGTTTCCTGGATCTCCAGTGTCTCTGGATGCTTTGTGTCGGCGGTTTAACATCAATAACACGGCCCGTGCTCTGCACGGTGCTTTACTTGATTCGGAAATTCTAGCCGAGGTTTATCTTGAGCTCATCGGTGGCCGCCAGCCAGATTTAACGCTAGCAGAGCGCGCTGAAGCGTCACAACAATCCGTTTCTAAATCGCAAGACTGGCGCCCAATGCCGCGCCCTGCCCCGCTGCCTGGCCGATTATCTGAAAGTGAGCGCACCCGTCACTCTGAGTTTATCGCTGTGCTTGGTACGGCGCCTGTTTGGAGAAAAAGTGGCCCCTTGGATTGACGCCATGCTGTTAGTTAATGGGCGTTTCGGGTGCACTTTCTGTTTGCCGACGTAACATTTCAGCTTTGTACAATTGTAAAAAATCGATGGTGTCAAGGTTCAGTGCCTGGAATCCCCCGTCGCGGGTGATATCTGACACGATCCGGCGCAAAAAGGGGAACAGCATTCTAGGGCATTCGATTAACAAAAAGGGATGGATTTGTTCCTCAGAGACATTTTCGACGTGAAAAATGCCGGCATAATCCAGCTCTAAGATAAATATTTGATCGCCGCTCTGCTTTGTTTTTGCGCCGACTTTTAGTTTGATTGAGACCTCAAATTGGTGCTCTACAGGGCGTTTTTTTGCGTCTAGGTTGACTTGTATCTCAATATCTGGCTGTACATCGCCACTGGTGCCTTTTTGCGCCAGAATATTTTCAAACGACATGTCTTTAATAAATTGAGCTAAAACCTGCATTTTTGGCATTTGCGGTTCTTTTGGTGTCGCGCTTGCTTGTGGCGTATCGGTTGCAGTGGTGTCTGGTGTGTCGGTCATTTTTGTCCCCAATCTGACGTGTTAAGGTCCTTTATCAGTCCCGTGGCCAACCCTCAATGCTTTGTCCAGCCCGAAGGCTTGGTTTCAGAAGTTTTTGGCGTCACATCCTCGTAATCGCCGGTTAAAATTTCCTGCGCTTCATTGTCCGGATATGGGGTATGGTTGGAGTTTGAAGAATGTTGTCTTGTTCCCATATGAAATTGGTGCATCGAAAACTTGCTGCGCAAATATTGGTAAACGCCTAACCGGACTGCTGGAATGAGAAACGCAAAGCCGATGGCGTCTGTTAAGAAACCCGGGGTTAATAACAAAGCGCCCGAGATCAAGATCATCGCGCCGTTTGCGAGTGGCTCAGATGGATTCTCAAGCTTTGAAAAAGAAGATTGAAGCCAACTGACCGCGGCAAGCCCTTGCGCGCGGACCAAAATGGTCCCGATAACAGCAGTTATCAGGACGGTTAAAAGCGTAAACCATAGTCCAATTAATGATCCGAGCTGAATGAACAGCATGATCTCAATTAACGGGATTGAGATGAATGCGAATAAAAGCCACATAATATGCCCCCTGTTAGATGCCGAGCAAGGTGGACTTGCTGCTCACACTGACCTACATAAGCATTACGGTAAAAATTTCTATGCGTGTTTGACAAGAGGTCCAAATGAATTCTCCCCTTTTACAGCTTCTGGTTTTAGCTGGCATCGCTGTTTTCTTGTTTATTCGCTTAAAGAATGTTCTAGGAACCAGAGATGGGTTTGAAAAGCCACCTGAAGCTGAGCTGCCTGCCCCAACATCGGTTCGCCGTGATTTCGAAGTAATCGAAGGTGGTCCAGATCGCGATATTACCGACCATGTACCAGAAGATAGCCCCAGTGCGACAGCTTTGAGAGAAATGAAACGTATTGATCCGAGCTTTGAAGTTGCAGAGTTTCTGTCAGGAGCACGTGGTGCTTATGAAATGATTTTGATGGCTTTTGAGCGTGGTGAACTGGAAGACATACAGTCGTTTCTCAGCGCGGACGTTTTCGAGACATTTGAATCAGTTGTTTCTGCAAGAAGAGATCAGGGGCTGACAATCGAAGCTGAATTTATTGGTGTGCAGAAAATTGCTATTAACGAAGCCACATTCGTTGATACATCCGGTTTGGCAGAAGTTACTATTCGAATTATTGGTGAATTGACAAACGTGGTTCGCAACGCCGAAGGCGATGTTGTCGAAGGCCATGAAACCAGTCCAAAACAACAAAAAGATATTTGGACTTTTGCGCGTGTAATGGGCACAGACGATCCCAACTGGCAGCTTGTCGCCACTGGCGAATGACCCCAAATATATCGACGTTGGTGCGGGCGTTTCTATTGGCGCTTGCGCCTGGCTTTGGTGGGGTGGCCTCAGCGGATATCAACGTCAAAGTTTTTGAATTCACACAACTTAACGGATGGCAGGAAGAAGACCATCAATCAGCTCTGTGGGTTTTTTTAAAGACTTGTTCTGATATGAAGCCTAAAGACTGGCGCAGCCTTTGCGCATTAGCTGTCAATCAAAAAAATCCCAAACTATTTTTTGAACTTTTTTTTCGCCCCGTGTTTATCTCAAATAATGATCCGGGCTTGTTTACTGGCTATTTTGAACCAGAATTAAACGGTTCTCGCACGCCCACAAGCCGGTTTCGGTATCCGGTATATAAACTTCCACCGAATGTGCCAAAGGATCGTCCTTGGTTCACAAGACGCGAGATTGAAACTAAGGGTATCTTGGCAAACCGCGAGCTTGAAATCGCTTGGGTTGATGATCCGGTTGAGTTGTTTTTTCTTCAAATTCAGGGGTCTGGGAGGGTGCGGTTGCCTGATGGTGATGTTATTCGGTTGGGATACGGAGGATTTAACGGGCAACGGTATAAATCTATTGGCGCGGAGCTGGTGCGGCGGGGTATTTATAAAAGTCATGAGGTTTCGGCGCAGGTGATTCAAAACTGGGTCAAGCGCAATCCGATTTCTGGTCGGGAACTATTGCGCCACAGCCCAGGGTTTGTTTTTTTCCGTGAAATTTTCAATTTACCTGCATTTGATGGCCCTGTTGGCGCGATGAACCGTTCACTTACAACCTTGCGCTCTCTGGCTGTTGACCCTAAATTTGTACCTCTTGGTGCACCTGTGTGGCTTGAAAAACAAGGTAAGCAGCCGTTGCGGCGGCTGATGATTGCCCAAGATACCGGATCGGCAATCAAGGGACCTCAGCGGGGTGATGTTTTCGTGGGGACCGGGGGTGCCGCCGGGCGCGTGGCGGGTAGGTTTAAGGATGCGGGGCGAATGTTTGTTTTGATGCCTATTCAACGGGCCTATACTGCGGTGTTGGAGCCGGGCAGATGAGCCGTCGTAGGGTCAGACCTGATGAATTGGAGCTCTGGCAACAGGTAGCGGCAAAAGCAGAGCGATTGCATCCGCAAAGACCCAATTTCGATATTCAGTTCCCAATCACGGCAACAGTGCCAAAACAGACCAAATCTGTGGAAAATCCGATACCGATAGCCTCATTTAAAATTGGCCAGAAATCGTTGTTAGGCTCAGGCAAACCAGCCCAGCGGTTGGCTTCGCCCGTACCCTACCTTACGCCGGCGCTACAGATGGATCACAAAGCCTTCAACCAACTTAAACGTGGAAAACTCAGGCCAGAGGCGCGGATTGATTTGCACGGAATGACATTGCAACAAGCACATCCAGAATTGATCCGGTTTATTTTGAAAACTCATGCGGATGGTTGCCGGCTTGTTTTGGTAATTACAGGGAAAGGAAAACCTGGACAGGGCGAGGATATTATTCCGCGTCGCACCGGGGTTCTTAGGCAAAAAGTACCACAGTGGCTGCGGTTGGCGCCCGTATTATCTGCAATTTTAGAAGTGACTCCCGCGCATGTAAAACATGGTGGTAATGGGGCACTCTATGTTTATCTGCGTCGTCGCCGCTAGGTGCTTTCAATTAGTGGTCTGGCATTTTTCACGCCGATATACATCAAAACGGTGGCGCATGCGAAATATCCCGCGACACCGATATACTGGGTTTCGAGATCAATACCGTAATCAATTAAAACACCAGTGATCCCGGGTCCCAGTGCTGACCCCAGGACCATAACAGCGGTTGCCATAGCCTTGATCGCCCCCAGATGTCCAGTTCCATAAAACTCAGCCCAGAAAGCATTGGGCAAAGTGATCGCCATCCCGGATGTTAGAGCCAAAAAGAAAAATCCAAGTAACATCGGCCCGGTGCTATATGCGGTTGAAAACGTGATAAAAGCCAGAATCATGGGTAATAAGAACCATGGAATGAGCCGCCCGGTACCAATTTTATCCAGCGCCCAGCCCGATCCCAGCATCGCCAGTACGCTGGTGATCGTATAGGCAGGAAACAGGGCCACGAGTTGGATGTGTGACCAGCCCTTTAATTCGGCAAAATAAACCTGATTAAAGAAGAAAGCGGTATTAAAAGCAGAGGGTCCGAGCAGGGCTGGCATCATGGCCCAGAACAACCAATGCTTGAGGGCTTGCGGTCTTGTCCACTGGCGTTGCTCCATTCCTAAAGACTGGTTGGATTTTGCGATGTTTTGTGGTGTGCGTTCGGTTTTTAGCATGGACCACAGAAGTGGCACACATAGTAAGGGGACCACTGCCGCGCACAACCAGACACTTTGCCAACTAATGATGGCAATTAAGTACACAATGAGTAATGGTAAAAGGGCCTCGCCGATGGAAAACCCCAAATGAGCGAGAGATAGGGCTTTGCCGCGGGTGGCGACAAACCACCTTGACATTGCTACGCTGGTGATATGACTTGCCATACCTTGGCCACCCAGACGCAGCGCGAATATCACCAGTGGCAACATCCATACCGCTGAGACAAGCGCCATAAGCAAGCATGATAGGGTTAGAAACACCAGGGTTGCCGCACCAAGGTGTCTGACCCGGAACTGATCAGTGAGTGCACCCGCCCAGATCATCACTACAGCAGAGGCAGTCGTGCCCAGTGTATAAATCAAGCCCCATGCCCCATGGGATAAATCGAAACTTTGGCGGATTTCTCCAGCGAAGATTGAAATAAAATAGGTTTGGCCAAAACTGGATAAGAATGCCAGCAGGGCGCCAGCACCCAGCCAGTTCGCGTTTTGTTTGAGGAAGGTAAGCAAACTCATACCTTTCCCTGATCGCCCCTGTACTATTCTGCAAGCTAATTATGAAAGAACGTTTCAAATTATCGCTACTTGTTTGCCAGTATTTGTATTTGTTTATTTTTGATTAAGGCCCTTGGATTACTTTCGCTGGTGGTGGGTAATTAGGGTGAAACAAATGGTGGGTAAGAATCTTGCACCTGTAATCATTAAGCGTAAGAAAGTAATTGTGTCTGGGGGGCATCATGGTGGTGCTTGGAAAGTCGCCTATGCGGATTTCGTCACAGCCATGATGGCTTTTTTCATGCTGATGTGGTTGCTGAATGCGACTACAGAAAAGCAAAGAAAAGGATTGGCAGATTACTTCCATCCTACGATTGTGGTGAGCCGCGTCTCCGGTGGGGGCGATGGTATGTTATCTGGTGACAGCCTGTTTTCGGAAGAAGCCTTAGCATATACCGGCACACCGGTTGAAATAGTCCAACTATCTGAAAAAGAGGGTGAGACAGTCAACTCAGGAGCCGATGAAAAACAAGCTGGGGAGAACCCAGAAAAGGAAATTTTTCGAACTTTGGAGAGGCTCATACACGGTCGTGGTGGAGAGAGCCTTGTATTTGAAAACGCGTTAAAACATATAAATACCAAGGTGACTGATAAAGGTCTTATTATTGAGATTTTTGATACAGCCAATAATAGTCTTTTTGATTCAGAGGGACAGTTTACACCGCTTTTAAATACGTTGATTGAAATGATGCGCGACGTTTTTGATCTTGTGGTCAACCCCATTTCTGTAGAGGGACATATTCGTTCGTACCCTATTATTTTAAAAAATAAACCCGTGTGGAGAACCTCAATTGAACGTGCATTGATGGTGCAGAGCTTGTTCACTGACCATGGTTTTGAAAGGGCACGAATCCACCGTGTGGTCGGTCACGCTGACCGAGATTTGGCGACTGGAAGACCAACGGAAATGCGTAACAATCGCCTTGAAATTACGTTGCTCCGAACCGGGTACTCCCGGTAATAAGTCTGTTGCTTTTTAATTGTTAGCTGCCTGTTAATGGCAGCGCGGTAAGTCTGATTGCAAGTTTACAACAGGGCAACAGAAAGGCCGCTTATGACCATATACTCCTCTTTAACTGCGGGTGTCGCAGGTTTGCTTACGAATGCTCACCGACTTGGCTCGATCTCTGACAACATAGCCAATTCATCGACACAGGGTTATAAACGGGCTGATACGGACTTTCATTCCTTGGTTAACAAGGGATTAGGTGGTGAGTATTCTGCGGGTGGCGTTCGTGCGACTACGCAAAGGCTTGTTGGGGAAA
>ERZ807291.3903-NODE-3903-length-20452-cov-6.528117_pt1 | contig 20452 bp, 17 predicted proteins | sample MGYA00521257_ERZ807291 | MGnify/ENA primary metagenome ERZ807291 (study PRJEB31413, sample SAMN03169783) | marine metagenome | biome: Marine; feature: Water; material: Subsurface seawater | place: North Sea | collected 2011-04-28 | depth 1 m m ... | reverse complement strand
ATTCCCTAATTTTTTGATCAGCTACCAAAAAAATTTTAAGATCCGCGTCAGGAAGAATGACCGTTCCAATATCTCTGCCCTCCATAACTAATCCAGAAAAACTATTCTCTTTGGCCGACTCGATTTGGCCTCGTTGGTAATCAAAAAGTAATGCCCTCACTTCAGCAACCGAAGCCACATGAGAAACGAAATGATTAACCTCTTTGGTTCTTAAACTCTCCGGGGGATATACTTGGCCATCTACAGACAAAAGAGAACGATTCCCTTCCAGGTGAGAAGACAAAGAAGGGGAAGTTTCCGCTAAAAAGCTTTGTACTGCATCCGGGGCAATCCCTTTTTCAGTCAAATACTTGGTTATCGAACGATAATGGGAGCCCGTATCTACATGGAGAAGGTGAAGACGATCCGCCAAGATAGATGCCGTGGTAGATTTCCCGGTACCTGCTCCTCCATCAATAGCAAGAATTTGAAAGGATTGGCTCTTCATAAAGACTGGCTCCTTATCTCACAAAGGCGGTCAAAAAATTCTGGAAATGTTTTCGCACAACACTTGGGATTATTAATGCTTAACCAAGGGCTTCCATTGCCCAAAAGGTTGAAAGAGCCAAGAATAGCAAAACTCATGGCAAACCTATGATCGTGATAGGTATCAATAAACACTCCTTTTTCTGCAATAACTTGGAGACTTTTAAGATTGGGATAAATAGTGAGGCTGTCTTCAGTTTCCTCCACCTTCTGTCCTAATTTCCTCAATTCAATTCCCATGGCTTTTACTCGATCCGTCTCTTGCTTTCGAGTATGTGCGATGCCGCTTATCTTCAATGTATCACAAAGAAGAGGTGAAATCGCAGCCAAGGACAGGAAAGTATCAGAGATGGCATTAAAATTGAATTCCCCTCCTTCTCTGATCCCCGAAAAACCCGCTTTGATCCCAGAATCGCTCTCTTCAATACTAACCCCCAGGCATTCGAGTACTTGTGTGTACTTAGAATCTCCTTGGTACATCGCTTTTCTTATACCATGAACGGTACAGGACCCTTCTACGGCCAAGGGGAGCGTGAGGAAATAACTGGCTGCTGTGGCATCGGGTTCAACCGCATATAAAAGCTCTTGTCGGTTATAACCCTGCCCATAAACAGTAATCTCACCTCCAGAGCTTTCATAGCTTATCTGATGATCTGATGAAAATGACTTCATGATTTCCAGGGTGAGATTCACAAAAGGCTCCGAAACGGTACCATTCGGATATTGAATTATTGTTTTTTTATTAATGAGAGGAGCAATCATTAAAAGAGCTGATAAAACCTGGCTGCTCTTGGTTGCATCGACCTGCCAGCAGCCCCCCCGTAAACCATTGGTTTTCATTATGAAAGGGAAGCAACCGTACTGGTGAAGAAACTCAAACTTGCATCCATACTTCTCCAGGGATGAGATAAGTTCCAACATAGGTCGTTTGCGCATAGCCTCTGTACCATCAAGCTTATAAATCCCACCTTGCTGGATCGACAAAAGAGCGGTTAAAAACCGGGCAACGGTACCCGCATTACCCACAAAAATTTCCTGCTCCTTGACCGGTAATTCTCCCCCGCATCCATGAACAACTAAATCTTTATCTTGAGAACCGCCATCAATTCTCAACCCCAAAGAAACAAGGGCATTTTTCATCAGGTTTACATCTTCACTAATAAGCATATCACGGAGGTTTACTTTGGCCTTACACATGGCAGCCAAAATAAAAGCCCGGTTGGATATACTTTTAGAGCCAGGGACAGACACAGAAGCTGAACACTTAGCCGCAAATGGGATAATTTCTAACGGATCCATTAAGTTTCTAGATCTTTGTTTGGCATTTCTTTGCTTTGGCCAAATAATTCTCGAGCTCTTCCCATCTTTCCTCCGTCAAATTCTTTTTGAAATCATTGACTGAACCCAGCCAGGAATCGAGTGCATCCAGTAAAAAAAATCGGTTAGACTTCATAATTTCACGCCATAATAAAGGGTCTCCGCCGGCGATTCTACTCGTATCCTTCAGTCCTTGTCCCGACATTTCCAACCAATCCTCTGGGCGATGACTTAAGTATTCTGCCAAAGTCGAAGCGATCAAATGAGGTAAATGGCTCACACTGGCCACAATCTTATCATGCTCCTTTGGAGATTTTTGCTGAACATTCATTCCCAGTTGTACCCAAAAACTTTCAAGTATTGACACTTTCTCAGCTGGATCATCCGGGAAAGGGGTAATCATACAAGTACGATGATCAAAAAGATCAGAACGGGCATATTGCATGCCTGACTTTTCCGAACCTGCCATCGGATGAGATCCAATAAAGATAGAATTATAAGATTGGGACTCCGCATGAGCAATTCGACAGATCTTTTCTTTTACACTCCCTACATCTGTTATGATGGTATTTTCTGTAGATTCTTGGATGATTTCGCTTAAAGTTTCTTCAATAGTATTTACAGGAGTACAAATAATAACCAGTTCTGTATCCTTAACTGCATCCTTAATATTTGGTTCGGTTTCATCGCACCATTTCTCCTGTTTGCACAACTCTAGGGCTGACTGTTTTCGTGCCCAGACTCTAACTTTCTCAGCAATCATTCTTTCCTTCACAGCCATACATAGGGAGGCCCCGAGAAGTCCCGGACCCAAAATGGTAACTCGATGGAAAAGTGGCATGAAAGAAGTAGGTGTTTTAATTTTGAATACTCGGAAAGACTTGTTTAGTAGATCATTGATGGAAAACAACTTCAAAGAGCAAGACCCAAACGAAGACGATTGGGGTAATCCTCCTTCACCAAACACTCCGGAAAATACAGATAAAGCCTTTAAATATCAAATCATTCTGGGAATTGTAGGCTTAATTTTCATCTCCTTGCCAGCAATTGTGATTTGGATTGTCAGGAGTTAGAGAGAATTTGCTTTCTTATCTTGTACCCTTGGGAATGTCGACTCATACTAGATAAATGTTGAATATAAAATCTCCAAAAGCCGGCTTTGGTCGCTTCCAGTTATTTGTTCTGATTCTCGCAATTGCGCTGGCAGTTTTTTTATTGATCCCTTTTTACAATTCTTATGTTACATGTATGGAAAGTGAAAAATGCAAGCCATCCGATTCAACTTGTAACCAAAAAACAGTTACTGAGGCCGATAGCAACCAAAGTAAAAATACAAAAACACCCTAGTCACGTTTCTTTTTCATTGTGATTACCCGCAAGGCTATTTTGTGGCTCATTTCTGGGATTGCTGGATGTTTTGCCTTCCTTTTTCTCTCTTATTATCTGTTAATCGCATTCGGGGGAGAAAAACTTGAAGAAAAACTGTATTTTTTTTGGAATGAGTTTCGGGAGATTTTAGTTAATCACGGTCCTATTCTGTTTTTATCGATTGCCATCCTTCCTGGCTTCATTCTGCCGGTTGCACCTCTCCTTACCTTAGCAGGATTATGGGCAGAGCAACACGGTCCTTGGGAAGCCTGTTTTTTTTGCCTACTGGCTCTGACTGTAAATTTAACTTGGACCTATTGGTTGGCAAGAGGTCCAGCTCGTTCTCTCATGCAGGGTCTCCTAGAGAAAACCAAGTTTACTCTGCCCACAACGCCTCCAACAAACCTCATCCAATGGGCCCTCATTCTTCGCCTTACGCCTGGTGTACCGTTTATCTTTTCCAATTATGGGTTAGGGATTTTGCAAATGCCATTTTTACAATATCTTGTCATTTCAGTTCCAATCATTGGGGTCACCTCTTGCGGTTATGTTCTCGCATTTGCCGGAATTTTCAGTGGAGATTGGCAGTATTTATGGATCGGCTCTTGCCTGATCGGTATCATGCTTATTCTAGGTAAAATGTCGCTTAAAAAACACCGCAATGCAGACTGAGCTCTTTCAGCAAGAAGATGAAGATTCTCCCATCTTCAGTGTTACCCAAGTTACCAAGGAAGTTAAAAAGTGCGTAGAAACAAACTTTCGTCAGGTTTGGATAAGGGGTGAAGTTTCTAATCTAAGAGCACACTCTAGTGGACACTTTTACTTTATCCTTAAAGATTCAAAAGCCCAATTGAAAGCAGTCTTATTTCGAGGGGATGCAATGGGCTTAGCCTATCTCCCAAAAGAAGGAGATGAATGTCTGGCTTTTGGTGACATCACCATTTATGAACCGCGAGGAGAATACCAAATTCGGGTTCGCCACTTGATGCAGGATGGACTGGGCAGCCTTCGGGCACGATTTGAGAAGCTCAAAGAAAACCTGTTGCAAGAAGGATTATTTGATGAAGCCCGCAAAAAAAGCCTGCCCCCATTACCTACAAAAATTGGGATTATCACCTCTTCGACCGGCGCTGCCCTCCAAGACTTTTTAAGTATTTTAAAGCGGCGCAACTGGGGCGGAAAGCTTCATTTGTTCCATTCCAGCGTACAGGGAAAAGATGCCCCTCCCTCTTTGATTAAAGCAGTTCAGCAAGCATCAACTTTTTCAGAGCTTGAGCTTCTTGTTATTACCCGGGGTGGTGGATCCCTTGAAGACCTTTGGGCATTTAATGATGAACAAGTAGTTCGAACAGTAGCCGATTGTAACATTCCCACAATTTCTGCAATCGGTCACCAGACTGATTTTGTTTTAACCGATTTTGTAGCAGACTTAAGGGCAGAAACCCCATCAGGTGCGGCAGAATGGATTAGTTCGCAATTTTTAAGTCACCAGGAATTTATCCAGGAAATGACCATTCGCCTGGAGGAGGCACCGCACTCAATTTTATCGAAATACAAAGATCAACTTGAACTTTTACAAGTTCGCCTTGAGCGGAGCTCGCCCATTGCTCAGATTGAAAAGCACCACCAGTTTCTAGATGAGTGGGATAATCGGTTACGAACAACCCTTCGTCACCGTACGGAAAGAATAGCAGACAAATTACAATCCCTTGAGCATCGTCTCACAAACTGCAGTTTACAGTCATCTCTTCAAAAGGGATTTTCTTTTTTTAAGGATAAAGACGGAAAAATTCTGAGTTCTTCCAAAATGCTCCTGCCTGGTTCCCATGTGCAAGCAACCTTTAAGGATGGTACAAAAGGCCTGAAAGTTGAGAATTGAGTTTACTTAAGAGATCGATTTTTCAATAAGAATTCCTATTTCCTTTAAACCCATCTTCCGATACAAATTATCACTCTTCAGGTAGTCGCTAAACAAAAGACAGCGACGGTAACCATGCATACGGACCGAATCGATCATGTTTCTAACCAAAGCCTCGCCAATCCCCTTTCCTCTATCATCCGGGTTAACATATATCATATTAATCACTAAAGAGTTTGGCGTATGCCTTCCAAACCCACCCATACCTTTGGTTTGCCCTTTTTTATCTTTACATAAATAAAGGCATCCTTTTTTCAGCATATCTTTGGCTAATTGGACAGATTTATACGGATCTAGCTTGGGCGAGGATTCAGCAGCGAAAGCTTTTGCCCAAAGCGATACCCGCGGCCACTCCTTATCAGTGGCCGTGATTAAAGAGGTATGATCTGCGGGAAAACAACGCTTATTCAGGGATTCAAAAATATAAAAACTTTTATCAAAGGAAGTATGTATATTGGGGTTCAGTTTTTCCCATTCTTTCAAGAAGGATTCCACTTCCGCTGTTGGCCCGAAAATTCCTTTAAGTTTTGTTTTTTTTCGAACCAAATATTTTGCCAAATGGATCGTGGCTGTTGGCAGACCCATAGAAAGAAAAAGATAACAAGCATCTGAAATCAATGCACTACAGCTTAGGGTATGATTTTGAAAAATATTACCCATCCATTTCGGTGTAGAAGAACTTTTTTTATTTTTGGTAAACTCCCAAAATAAACTATTGATTGACTCGTTTTTGAGCCAGTATTTCTCCGACTTTCTTCGAAAAGAATAAGTCGATGTATAGCTTTGTGTTTTCATAAAACGATAAACTTGATACTTTTTACAATTTGCTATCGTATTTAGTTTCCTTCAACTAAGATATCACCACTTTAAATGAACTCATCTCAAAATAGATATAACCAGCGCGGCGTTTCTTCGAGTAAAGAAGAAGTACATAAGGTTGTGGATCATATGGATCGTGGCCTTTTCCCTGGTGCTTTCTGTAAAATCACAAACGACTTACTAACCGGAAATGATAACTTGTGCAATGTGATCCATTCCGACGGAGCAGGCACCAAGTCCATTTTAGGATATCTTTGGTATAAAGAAACGGGGGACCCAACAGTCTTTCATGGCATTGCCCAAGACAGTGTTGTTATGAACCTGGACGACCTCGCATGCGTGGGCATCTGGGACCGTATCGTCCTGTCAAGTACTGTGAACCGAAATGCTCGTAATTTCCCGGGTGAAGCTCTCGCTTCTTTAATTGAAGGAACAGAAGAATTTTTACAAACCCTGAGGGATCTTGGCATTAATGTCGAAAGCGGGGGAGGGGAGACTGCTGATGTGGGAGACCTTACCGGAACGGTTGCAGTTGATTCCTGTGCGGTTGCCATTGCCCGGAGAGACGGTGTTATCGATAACCAAAACATTGTTCCTGGTCTTTCCATTGTTGGGTTTTCATCTTCCGGAAAAGCATCTTATGAAGCTGAAGAAAATAGTGGGATTGGCAGTAATGGGCTCACCAGTGCACGCCACGAACTGCTGTCTAAACATTATTTCGAACACTACGCTGAAACCTACGATCCAGTAACCGACCCCCAGTTTATTTACTGTGGCCCCCATCGCATGCTGGACTCACTGCCTGGATCTAACCTGACGGTAGGCAAGGCTCTCTTGAGCCCGACTCGAACATATCTACCTCTTGCCAAAACGATCATGGATGAAATGGGTGGCAGTAAAGTTCGGGGCCTTGTCCATTGTTCCGGAGGAGGCCAAACAAAATGCATGCGCTTTGGGCATGCTGTACATCACATTAAAGATAATTTATTTGCCCCCCCTGCTTTGTTTAAAGAAATCCAAAAAGTATCGGGCACCACGAACCAAGAAATGTACCAAGTCTACAATATGGGCCATCGTTTCGAAGCATACTGCACACCTGATGCGGTTGATTCCCTCATAAGTATTGCCAAGTCTTTTGATATCGAAGCTCAGGAAATTGGTCGTACTGAACCAAGTAAATTAAAGGATGATCAAAACCATTTGGATATTGATGTTAAGGGAAACATCCTTGCATATTCCTGAAAATCCTGGGCATGCCTTATGCACGCAACTATTGAAAAAGCCGTAAGATTTATTCACAAGGAATGGGGTACTTTCGACCCAATGACTTCCTTAATTTGTGGGTCTGGTTGGGGAGAAGTAACCCAGGCATTTTCAACCATACAGACCATCCCCTATTCTGATATTCCTGGTATGAGTAAGCCTACAGTTTCCGGTCATGCAGGAAAACTTTTGCTCGTTGAGCAAAATGATCATAAAATTCTTATTTTTCAGGGCCGACGTCATTACTATGAAGGAGCCGGGTGGGAGCCCATTCAATTCCCTGTTCTCCTCGCTTATGCTTTGGGAACTAAAGTACTTTTTCTAACCAATGCAGCTGGGGGCATTTCTTCTGATTTTCAGGTTGGAGATCTCATGGTTCTAGAAGATCACCTCAATTTCATGCCTGGAAATCCATTAATTGGTCCAACACTTCACCCCCATATCCCCCGGTTCCCCGATCAATCCGAAGTTTACGATCGCACACTTCAAGACCAACTCATTGAAATTGGATCATCCCATCAAATCAAAATTCATAAGGGTAGTTATCTCGCCCTATCTGGCCCTGCATTTGAGACTCCTGCCGAGATTAGAGCGTTTGGCAATCTTGGGGCGGATGCCGTGGGTATGTCCACCGCCCCAGAAGCAATGATCGCTAATGCTTTGGGAATGAAAGTCGTTGGACTTTCCTGCATTAGCAATTTAGCGGCCGGCAGGGGAGCACACCCACTCAGCCACAAGGACATTGAGGATGCATCTGTCAGGGCACTCCCTAAAATGAAAAAAGTTATCCTCGAATTTACATCAAAAAAGCACGATATTAATTTCTAAATTAAACGCATTGTTTTATAACCTATGAATCATCACGATCTAGAAGAAGGCACCGAATTACATCTCGATTTTACAAAGCTTAAAAAGGTAGCAGCCTGCGAAGAAGATATTATACCCGCCATTGCCCAAGATCATGAAACTGGAGAAGTGCTCATTGTAGGCTATGCCAATAAACTTGCCCTGGAAACCGCTCAAAAACAAAGAATGGCCACCTTTTGGAGCACAAGCCGAAACGAACTGTGGATCAAAGGTAAAACCTCAGGGGACTACTTGGAAATTATAGAAATTCGGGTGAACTGCGAACAAAACTCAATCCTTTATCGTGTGGTTCCTAAAGGAAAAGGTGCATGCCACACCAAAGACTCAGAAGGTAAAGCAAGAAGCGGATGTTATTATCGAAGAATTAGCGACGCAGGCGAGTTACTTTTTGGATAAATAGCCCTTGGGATACCTGCTAATATCAAATTTGATCAGCAGGATTAAGCGGCTCTTGGCTCAATTGATCAGAGGTTGTCCTCCTTGGTTTCAGTCCATACCCAATAGCTTGTTCAATAAGTACTTTTGATTCAAGCAGGGGTACAACTTCGAGTCTTTTTCTCTTGGTTGTTAAAAATAAAATGCCCCGCTGACGGTTGTTAACAGAAAAGTTTTGGGCTCCCGATTCTATATATTTCCCTTTAATATTTCGATAAATCAACATCTTTACACGACTCTTCCCTTCAAAATCTTTACTTTGAAGAATAAGGTTCTTTCCTGATTTTAAAGTAAACTTTTTGGAACCAGCCGTAATATACAGAGTCTCTTTAAATTGAGAAAATATTTTGTAAGAACCCCAAGGAATCTCGTTTTGCGAAAATGGTACAAGGTATCCATTAAAATTACCCTTTTGATCCGAAGGAGAAAAAAGAGCAATAAACTCTTTTGTTGTATCAGGTGATGCTGAGAAAGGAAGTTCTAGAAAAAAGGATGCTTTTTCTGCTGCATTATTATCTTCTATCAAATCCATCTCGAGTGCGGATAGCAATTTTTGCTGATGAAACTCGATGTTTCCTTCCCCGTAATAAGCACACTTGCGGGATAAAGAGCCATATGCTACTTGAACCTGAGATTTTGTAGAATTTAATTCACTCAAATTGCCCCATGGGGCGTATAATAATGATCGCGTGGTCGGTTTCCCCCAAAAAACCGCGGAAAATAAAGCCGTCGGATTTGGATTAGGGTCGGTTTCTTCTGCACCTGTATGAGATGCTAAAATTACCAACAATAAAATAGTAACAACAAGATTTCGCATTTTAATAGTTTAATAAATAAGAATGAAATTCTTAAACATCTTGGGCTTTCAACCATCGAAATTTTATAATTTTAAATTTTCGACCAAATCTTTGATTTATACCCATCCTAGATACCGTAACAGAATTATTGGTCGCGTCTTCCTCATCAGGATCTTTGGTGAGTGGCAAATCAGATTCAAGCCCATCCGCAAAAGTAGGATTATCTCCGGCTAAATTAGGATAGGCATCTGTTTTTTGCTGAGTGGTTCCATCTCTAGTTCTCGTAACGCTATCTTGATTCAAATCAATCCAATGCTCCTTTATCTCTGGGTCCCAATACCCATTGAAATTTCTGTCCTCAAAAGGCTCATGGGGGCGATGATGGGGATTATCTAGGTCGGATTTAACATAATCTGGGACCCTCTGAACGGTTAGCTCAATCCATGCTTTTGACGTAGTTGTGGGAGAATCCCTTTCACTGCTTACATCCCTGCTTCGAGCTCCATCCATGGTCTCTCCCATAACACGGATCACAAATGTATCAGATCGGACTGAAGTCACCGGCGCCAAAGGACTGAGGATATCAGATTGCATAATCCATCCTGGTTTGTTTGCACCTGTCGCCACATTTTCAACCGCAAGTAAATTTTCGGGTGCCTCTCCGTATGAAAATGTATCAGAGTAATTTAAATATACCCTTTTCACTTCCAATGTTTTTCCTGCTGATTGGGAATATAGCTTGATGGGCACTTGCTTGTCTAAACTTACACCTTTACCCCATTTTTGTTCAATGCCTGGATAGCTAAATTTCTCTTGAGAAACCGCGTGGGTCCCAAATGCAAAAGGAACAAAATTCATTTCAGATACCAATGGAGGGGAGGAACTAGCTGGATTATTTCCCAAAAACCTTTCACTTGGGATTATAGGTGCAAAAGAATCAGTTGACTTATTGCTCAACCCACCATGATTTAAACTAGATTCCGCTACCGCTGCTTGGATGGCACCTCTCAATCCGAGGCTTGAAGCTATAGTTTCTGTCTCTTTTTGGTTTGCCCACTTTTCAAGAGGAAAGATGAACAGATTAATCTTCATGCCTTGAAGGCGACGATTCGCAAAATCAGAATAAGATAAAAAAGGCCCCCTCAGCTTAACTTGCTCCACTATTTTATTCGCCAATATATTAATTTCTTGATCGCTTAATTTACGCAATGTATTCCAAGAATTACTTGTTGTACTTTTATATTCGAGGAATCGCGGCACGGGAGTTTCTTCCGGTCCGACTACAGTTCCCTGGATGGCTTGGCCTCTCAAAGCTGATATGTGACTAGCCCAAGCATCTACAGATGTAGAATTAACATTGAATTGGCCATGAACCAAGAGATCCCCAGCTAAAGTTTGAAAACGATAATCTGAGTCTGAACCAGACGCAGCAATTCCTTTATTTTTATCAGCATAACTAGTAATTTGTCGCTCACTATATCTAAGGAAAGGAATAAGCCGAGGGTTTCGGTATGGTAAATACCGGTTGCCCGGTTCAAAGGAATTAGGCTCTTCTTCATCCCACTTAGAACCAATCCCTAGTCCAGACATAAAGTATCCATCTAATAAAGCATAATTAAGATAAAAACTATGATCTAAAGTTACGTTTTGATGGTCTTTACCAACATAGGTATCTCTTATGGGGTCATCGTATGAAATCTCTTTATTGGACCATGGAAAGACATTATAAGTTGCACCGTCTTTCATCCAAGTTTTGGCAATTTCTATATTTTCCATAACATTCATCGATCCAAAAACTGGGACTTCATCAAAAGCTTTCATTTTTCCCCATGTTTGGTAACGAGGAACTTGAGTAGAAGCGTAAGAATTTCCGAAAGCATACGATGGCCCGTGAGAGTAATTATTCAAATTCGCATGGCGAAATTGTAGTATCGATAGTAACGGAGATTTTGGTACTTCAAACATAATTGCATTTTTCTCTGCTTTCATTGGGCTTAAGTCATCGTAATCATGAAAAAAACCAACATAGCTATCAAATGCCTTAACTCTGGGCATTACCCCTAAATCAGGGTCCACATACACAGGTGTGGGAGAAAGGGGAGACAAGTCCAGGTCATAGAAATTTGGGTATTTTTCAACTGTTCGATTTTTTCCTGCAAAGAAAAACACACTTTGACCTTGGTAATTATGAAGCTTGGGGGTTGGAAATGACTCGTGCGAGTTAAAATGCATAATATCCCAATTGTCCCCATATCCATCTTGGTTACTGTTTACTAGGGCACGTATATTAAATTGCTCAAAAACAACACTTTCGGACTTGGCGGGAAATTTAAAACGGAGAATAAAACCATAACCAGGTAAATTTTGGTTGTTTGGAATTTCTAAGACATCTGAATTTTCATAATAATAATTCTGTGCTGGGGAGCTCAGATAAAAATGTTTATTTATTTTTCCTATAATTTTCCTATTATCATAACTAACATTTTTAGGAGTCTCAGAGTAGATTGTAATCCCTTTGGGTTGCTCCAGCATACTACTTTGAGATTTTAATCCAGTAGAATTAAAGGTCTCAGTAGAATTTGGGTGAACTCCATTGATATCACCAAATGTATCATGTATTGCAATCGGATCAGAAAAAGGAGTAATAGAACTTCCAGACAACAGCAAGGCAGGAGTATCTTCCACTCCTGAAATTAGTTTGGTGAGTTCAACTTCCAAAAATTTGGTTTCTCCGGAGGCAGGAAGGGGGGAATTCTGAATAGTTTGCTTCGTGCCCACGGTGAAGTGAGCTTTTTCACCTGCTTCTAATTGAAAATTTGGGATTCGTAAAAGTAAGTGCCGGTTCCCATAGGTTGATAGATTATCTGAATTACTTGAGAGTAAAAAAGTAACATTTATTTTTTTTCCCAATTTGTCACCTACGAAGTCCCCGTATTTGGGTAAACCATCTGCGAATTCTACGGGAATATCAAAGGGAGGACTTCCAAAAAAACTGTAGAAGTTTTCCAACTGAGGGGGGACAAGCACAGGCCCCCCATTACCTCCCGGGCGAGTGTTACTTGGCGGGAAACTTCGTTCTCCAGGATCTTGAATTCCATTTCCATTTTTATCATCAAAAGTTGGAACTTTTGGGATTGGAGGCCTTGGTCTATTTGGGTCAACATTTGGATTTTCTTGTTCAAACAAATCAATATCAACAATACTCATGAACCACTTTCTGTAATAATCAAAATGCTTTGCATTGAGTGCTTCCAATCTAACCGTTAATGGAATTTCGATAAATAAATCTTTACTACTTATAGGAACATCATAAGGGTTCCAAAAAGCAACCGACGGGTAAATAGCCAAACCTAACTGGCTTTCTTCAAAAATTGGGTGTTGAGAATATTTAACTTCAACGAGTACAGGATGTATCGGGTGATTTTTAGGTTCTGGCCTTGTTTCCAAACCCTTAAAATAATTGAAATACTTTCGGAGTTCTGAACTTTTTGTTATTGATGGACTATTGCCCGGGCTATTGGGCTTTACTCCAAATGGCAAAAGGTGGTTAAACAAAACATTATTGTCACCCACTATTCGAGGAAAGTCTGTGGGGTGAATATCACCATAATTAGATGCCAAATACAAATTATGGAATGCACCAAGAGTTGACCACCTTGGCCCAGCTAGCAAAGCGTGCTCTTCAAGCATAAGTTGATCACTACTACTAGTACGCCAATCATTTAAAATAGCATTAATCTGTAAGGGTACGCTTTTTTGGTAGTAGATCCGCTGTTTATAAATGTAATTACTAAAATCATCAGCCCATGCATCAGAAATGTCCGCAAGGTTTCCCCAATCATCTTCATTGGCGAAGGCACTGCTTAAATCCCTTTTTAAACCTCCTGTCCTCACATCACTGAGTACGCCGAAAGAGTCCGTGGTAAGGGAGTGATAATGAGGTTTTATGCTCGTGCTTTCTGCCACTTCATTGGCTAGCATACCCAATGAAAAAATATTACTTCGCTTGGCATCAGAAAATTCGGCGTCCCACTCCAAGCCAAATCCACTTTTCAAATCATTGGAGCTTCCACTACCCTCGTAAGCAAATGCCAAATTTGGCTCAGTTGCCACACTAAGATTATCTTTTTTTTGGTCGAGGTCCGCACTTTTCTTATTCGGATTGAATATAGTCATATTGGCTTTGACTCCTTCATCTCCAACCCAATAAGCATAGGCTCCGTACTTGCTTTCCTGATTCTCTTTCTGGTTATTTTGTATGCGAGTCTTTCTCACTTTTACTGGTTCTGCCCCAAGAAAATCTTCCCACTTTTCTGGATTTTTTGGATCATAACCTTCTTTCATTAAAGGTGCCTTAAGGATCCACTCCACATCTTCAGATGTTTCAGGGTCTGGCAGGTCGTAAAGTGGATGATTATAGCCGGGGAGATTATTGTTTAAACCACGAAGAACTGGAGAACTGCTAGAATTTAGGAGGCTGTTGGCGTAATCCTCCCACGGATTCTCTGCCGATCCGTAGACTCCTCCTTTAATAAAGCCACGACCATTATCAGGTTGGTCTGGATCCCAAATATTTCCATCCGGTATTTCGACAAATTCTGCAAGTTGATTAGGGCCATTTCCAAAGTACATCTTATGGCTAAATCCTTCATTACCGCTGACTAACCATGCAATTTCAATTGCAGGGTGAGGATCAAACTCTGAACTTGTCATTGGGTCTGAATTCTTTTCCTCCGGATACTTATCTCCAGTATCCAAATTCTCAGGCAAAGGTTTAGCCCCTAATTTATTTTGGTCAACACCACGATCCCGACCACGCTGCTTCCATACGCCAGTCCAATACCTTTGGCCAAATGGTAGTGCATCAATCTTGCCGTCTTCATTAAGATCAACTCCGGTCTGAGAAATCTGATCCTCTTCATAAGCTTGGTCTAAGAAGTTCCTTCCCGACTCAATCCGTTCATCAAGAAGATCAGCAGTACCCGAAATACGCATATCGGGCCCTAGATGTTTTTGGATCTCCCCAATTGCAACCTTCATACCCATTCGGGCATGAACTTGAGCTAGAATTTTCTCTTTTCTTGCTTCAACTAAACTTAGATCTGTGCTTACTAAATTGACCAGGGAAATGACCAACAAAAAAACAAGACTCAATAGAGCAAGTGCTAGAACTAAAGCAAATCCTTGCTTCTTACATTTTTGACTGTAAAGAGGATTGGATTCAAACATAGGGCAAGTAAAACTTGAGCCCTTTTACTGGCTTTCGCAACTTTTAAAGAGATAAACTTAACGGGAAGGGATTGCGCTAATGTCTGCCTCTGAGGGCCAAAACTTTTCGATATCATCTACACTCGGAATAGTCCGGGGGCGAACAACCCGAAAACCAACAAATAATGCATCCGTATGGTACCAAACACTTTTAGGAATTTGAGGGTCTTGTTGCTTCCATGACTCTTCGGAGCCCAAACGGGCTGCACTACGATGGCTTTTTGCCCCATCATCCCAGGATCCTCCTCTGACAGTCCTGGAATAAAGAGTGTCTGGCAAATTGAGTGGATCAACTAAAACTTCTGCTGGCGCTGTTTTAGATGGAGGAGAAAATTTGTCTAGCACCCACTCCCAGACATTTCCATGCATGTCATACAGTCCCAAAGGGTTAGGTGATTTTTGGCCGACTTTTTGGTATTGAAACCTACTGTTTCCTAGGTGCCAGGCATGGTTTGATAATTCACTGGCGTCATTCCCGAAGCTGTAAGCTGTATTTGTACCAGCCTTACAGGCATACTCCCACTCTGCTTCTGTAGGCAAACGGTAGAACTTCCCTGTTCGGGCACTTAACCACATGCAGTACATTTTAGCTGAAAGTTGCGTCATACATATGGCCGGGTATCCTCTCTTCCCCATCCCAAAACTCATGTCAGTGTATGGAGATGTTGGTTTGGTTACAGCATCGGACAATTCATCCGCAGGGGTGGACTCAACCTTATTGTACTCGCGGTTATCTTTATCCAAGTTGATCATCCACAATTCATACTCGTCCCAGGTAACTTCATACTTCCCCATCCAAAAGTCTGAAACTTTTACTGGATGAGCCACATGTTCATTTTCACCACGGTCCCCATCATCTGCTTGGCTTCCCATGCTAAATTGACCACCTTTGACCGGCATCATCTCAAAATCTAAGTCAGATGTTTTGATGGATTGATGGTAAGATGTGAAATCATCTTGTACCTCTCCACTTTTAAAGCCTAATTCTTTATACAAATCCTTGGGCAATGTACCCAAGAGAGTAAAACTTTTCTTTTGGGGAACAAGGGTGACACCCTGCGGCCAATCCGCACCTTCTTCAATCCAACGTCGCAACATAAACAAATCTGTGGAGGAAAGGGGGTCATTACCTTCCGGGGGCATGAACATTTCATCCTCTTGGGGCAATGTACAGAGAACATACAAATCACTATCTAAGGGCTTGCCTGGAGCAATAATATGATCGGAGGCAAACGCATGCTCATATGTATCCAACCTTAAATCTCCTTTCACTTTACCGTCATAATGACAAGCCACACAATTGAGTTCAAGAATGGGTTGAATATCTTCAACAAAAGAAATTTCTTTAGGAAGCCTTTTCTTTGTTTCCAGCACAATTCCGTCCGGCCAGTCTGCCCCATCATCAATCCATTGCTTAAGAACAGCTTTCTCCCCATTAGTAAGAGGATAGTCTTTTTCCTCGTTCTTGATCGGCGGCATAAATAGCTCATCATCCTGAGGTAGGGTTGTAGTCCAATAAAGAGAACTATCCTCTGCGTTACCGGGAATGATCAAGTCTTCACTTTCGAAAGCAAATTTCTTTTTATCTAAGCGAATATCACCCTTCGCATTGTCTGCCCGGTGGCAACTCACACAATTGTGCTCTAAAATGGGTTGTACATCTCTAACAAAATCAATGCTAGCGTTTACCGCTTGTAAGCTGAAGATAAGGAGACTAGTAAAAAGTGAGATATGCAATTTCATAAGAAAATGTAAATTTATAATAATTAAGTCCTTATCTCAAAATTTAAAGCAAATGAAAAGGATATTCAACTTGTGACAACCCCTTTTAGTAAGGCTCACTTTTACTCAAAGTTTAGGGTTATATCGCTACTATTTTTCATATTCTTCCTGAAAGCGAAAGGAAGCGATTACTTAACTTTTTCTGAAAAGTGTATGGGGACAGAATTTAAAATTATCATAGATGATGTAAATAAGTCGCTGTGTAAGTTAGCTGCCCAACAAGCTTTTGATGAAGCCCATCGGTTAGATCTCATGTTTAGTGATTACCTTTCAAATAGTGAGGCTTCCACTTTGTCTGGTTCCTCCTACACCAATCAAGGTCATCAATTTCAAGAGGTATCTTCTGAATTTTTTAAGATTCTCAAATTTTGCTTTAATCTCTCCGCAAAAACTAATGGTAAATTTGATGTCAGCGTCGGACCAGCCTCTCGCCTTTGGAGAATTGCTCGATTTAGAAAGACAATGCCCAAGGCCTACAAGATAAAAAATGCACTCTCAAGAATAGGATATAAAAAAATGATTCTGCATCCGGTTGAGTCAAAAGTGTGCCTACGCCAAGAAGGTATGCTGCTAGACTTCGGAAGTATAGCCAAGGGATATGCAGGGGACCAAATGCTATTACTCTTAAAAAAGCATGGGCTTCACCGTAGCTTGATCGATACGGGTGGGGATCTAGTTATTGGACAGGCACCGGGAGGCAAAACAGGATGGGAAATAAAAATTGGGGGAGATAAACATCCAGAACTCCCAACTTTCAACCTATCAAATTGTGCCGTTGCCACCTCTGGTGATATTGAACAATTTGTCATGCTCAATGGAAAAGTATACTCCCATATTATTAATCCTCGTAGTGGAATTGGGCTTAATGGAAGAAATCAAGTCACCGTCATTGCAAATAGTGGAAAAGTGGCGGACTCCATGGCCTCAGCTGCATTGATCTGTGGCCCCGATTTTTCAAAAAAAATATTTCCGCAATATGAAATTGATGCGGCCTTTTTTATTACTCAAAAAAATGGATTAAAAAAACTAGACCAGTACAAAAGTAAACGATAAGCTTTAAACTTGTAACCGTGGTAAAAATAATACATTAAGATTGCTTACCCAATTACTAGATATGTCAAGAATTTGTGCAATTACTGGAAAACGCCCTGTTACAGGTGGTAGGATTATTCATAAAGGTGTCAGCAAAAAAGCTGGTGGAATCGGCTTACAGTTGGTCAAAAACAACAAACGTAAGTTTCGCCCCAATTTGCAGCGAATCCGAGTTAAGCTTCCATCAGGACAAGTTAAACGCATGTGGGTTGCTGCCAAGGCTATAAAGGCTGGAAAAATCCTCAAAGCCTAATCATTCCTTTAGCTGCTCTCCACAGCTACTGTATTTCATTTAAGTGGAGGAAGTTCATTATCTTAATCGTGCCACTGGCAAGATTGAAGTAGAAAATATCTATGGTGAAAATTGGCTTCGTTTCACCTACGAAAAGCCAATCGGAAAATTTTTTCTATGGCTACTTGTTAAGCGAAAGCTTTTTTCAGCGTGGTACGGATATCGGGCAAATAGTTCTCACAGTAAATCTAAAATCCAGCCCTTTATTGAAAAATTCAAAGTAAATCAAAATGAATTCCTTGATCTTTCGAAGAACTTTCAGACTTTCAATGAATTCTTTTATCGAAAATTAAAACCAGAAGCTCGACCCATCGATGAAGGCAAGCATGCTGTTGTTTTTCCCGCGGATGGTCGACATTTAGGATTCCAGGATATCTCCAAGGTGAATGGAATTTATGTAAAGGGGCAATCCTTTGACTTGAAAAGCTTTCTTCAATCTTCTCAATTAGCGAAGATATTCGAGGGTGGCAGCTTGGTGATAAGCAGGTTATGCCCGGTTGATTATCACAGGTTCCATTTTCCCGCTAAAGGCGAATACAAGAATACTCATGTAATCAATGGTTCATTATATTCCGTCAGTCCCATTGCTCTAAAGAAAAATATTTCCTTTTTTTGGCAAAATAAAAGATACCTGTCAGTTCTCGCAAGCAAATCTCTTGGTCAAATGGCACAGGTTGCAGTGGGAGCCACTTGCGTAGGTTCTGCAAAATTCACTATTGATGATTACAAAGAAGTTAAAAAGGGAGATGAATGGGGTTATTTTTCTTTTGGAGGCTCATGTGTAATTACCCTTTTTGAAAAAGATAAAGTTTCACTTGCCCAAGATCTCCTGGATGCCTCCGACAAAGGTCTGGAGTTGTATGCTAAAATGGGGGAAATAATGGGAACACAAAAAATTTCGATTGATTGAAATCGGTTACCGCTTACAACTTATGAAATATATGGGTTTCCTCAGTCGGATCAAACTACGAAATTCGCATTCGGGATTCACAATTTTAGAGCTACTTGTAGCCGTATCAGTCACAGCTTTATTGGCGGCTATGCTCTTAAATATAACCTCTCAAGTTGTTTCTACGCAAATCAAAGCATCAGGAGATTTAGAAACGAACCAAATTGCCCAATTTATACTGGATAGAATACAAGAAGATTTACAATGCGCTATTTCAAGAAATGATGGAAATGTTTGGATGGCGGCCAAAATTCTTACCGATGAGCTCACGAGTAGTTCTTGGGTAAGTTCAAAATCTGTAGCTAAACCAAAGGAAGAATCTAAAAGAGTCTTTATCGATGATTGGCCTGACGAAGTGTGGCTAAGTGACCAAAAGGGTAAAGAAGCTAAAGAACTTGCGGAAGCAAACCAACAAGGTCCACTTACTGAATCACGCTATGGGATTGGGGGCACTTGGTTAAGATTTTTCTCACAGGCTCCAGAGCTTGACAGTAACATTCAAAATAAGGGAGAGGTTCGGGCCATCGCCTATCAGATTGTTAGGTACGGTTTAACAGGAGCAGACACTTCTCGGCCTCGTTACCAACTATTTAGATCAGATGTAAGTGCAGAAAATACATTCGCCGCTGGGTTCAACCTACACCCTGTAGATGGTAATTATAATGCAAATAAAGCCAGTAATCTTCGCGGTGCTAACATTATTAAAAACCCAATTTCGCAAGAAACTTTAGGGGAATCCCCAACAAGTTTTTCTCTTGCATCGAACATAGTCGATTTTGGCCTTCGGGCATATATCTACCAAAAAAATAGTCTAGGAAAGAGATACCTAAAGCAATTATTCCCGATGACTGAAAACATGAACCATGAAGATGAATTTATTGCGAGCACACATTCAGGTTATCGTTCGAATCCAAGCGATGCTTCCTTCAATGCTTTTCCCGAGGTTGTTGATGTTATGATTCGAGTGTTAACTAGCGAAGGGGAGTCTGCTGTAAGTGCACTCGAGGAGGGACTCACACCCATACCTGAGGGATACGATGAAGGAGAATACTGGTGGAAGTTGGCTGAAGAAAATTCAGATGTTTACACCAGAAGAATCAAAATCTTTTCTAGCTCTATTTAGGTAAAAAGTTAAGCGAACCCTTTTTGTTTTCTATATTTCAACGGCGTAACCTTCATTTGACGCCGGAAATGCTGAGTGAAAGAACTCTGGTCATAAAATCCATTATCCTCCGCAATTTGAGAAAGTTTTTTCTTCGTGGTTAAAAGATCATCACACGCAGCCTCAATTCGAGTTCTCGTGATAAACTGCATAGGTGCCACTCCAAAAAGTTCAATAAATCCACGATGAAGTTTTCTGTGATTCAATCCAGACACTTCAACAAGATTGGCAATTTCTAGATTAGTACGAAAGTTTCCGCGAATATAGCTTACCGCTCGTCCGATCTCGTCATCGCGCTCCCATTTCAAGTCTTGGTTATGGACAGGGTTTTCTTCACCGTATGGTCGGACTGTACCGATAACCCCAACCACATTGCCGTCACCATTCAAAAGCGGATATTTGTTGGTTAGATACCAATCGGGGAGACCCTGGCTATTAAACACAAGTTCCAATATGTTAAGCATTGGTTGCTTAGTATCGATCACCGTTCTGTCGTCTTTACGAAAATGTTCGGCTAAGCGAGGAGGGAAAAGGTCAAAATCAGTTTTACCATACAGTTCATCATTTGAAGAAACTCCAAGGCGCGGCAGGAAACGCT
>ERZ807291.3901-NODE-3901-length-20454-cov-17.408206_pt1 | contig 20454 bp, 14 predicted proteins | sample MGYA00521257_ERZ807291 | MGnify/ENA primary metagenome ERZ807291 (study PRJEB31413, sample SAMN03169783) | marine metagenome | biome: Marine; feature: Water; material: Subsurface seawater | place: North Sea | collected 2011-04-28 | depth 1 m m ... | reverse complement strand
TCTTCCTCCTCTTCATCTACTTCTCCCTCCTCAAGAACCTTGGAATTCTTACCCTTACTCTTAGATGCCGACTTCTTGTCACGACTGCGTGTGACCACGACGTTCTCCTCTTCGCTCTCTTCGTCTTCCTCCTCATCCTCCTCCTCGCTCTCCCCGAGGTCCTCCTCATCATCTTCGTCGCTGGAAGACACGTCCTCGTCTTCGTCCTCCGTCTCCCAGTCTTCGTCATCATCCTCGTCATCTTCGTCATACTCCCACTCCTCTTCGTCGTCGTCCGCACCACCAATGGTAAAGATGATGTTGAACTTGCTGGACTTGTCTGGGAACTCGTCGTCGTCGTCGTCGCCACTCTCCTCGGACTCGCTCTCACTCTCTACCACAGTCTTTTTTGCTTTACTTTTAGCAGTCTTTTTGTTGTCAGGAGTGACATTTTTCTTGGAGTTTTTAGGAGACTTTGGCGGTTTTGCGTCTTTGGACTTGGTCTCCTTATCCTCCTTAGCCTCCTTCACCTTTTTATTTTTTTTCTTGTTTTTGTCATTGTTGGTGCCTTTGTTGCTCTTTTTCACCGGTTTGGTATCTTCGTCGTCTTCGTCGGATTCGTCGCTGTCATCTTCATCGCTCTCTTTGTTCGACCGCAAACGCTTAAACGCCTCTTTGAGTTTTTCGCCGCTCGCCACCTTGTTGGCCATATGCTTGGAGGGAAACATATGGTTCAGGAGCTTGCGATACTCGTGGTCGTCCATCTCAAGTTCCATTCCCTCCTCGTCGCTGGACGAATCATCGTTGTCGGAACTCTCGCTGCGCTTCTTGGACGAAGCACGGGCGTCGTCGGTTTCCTCGCGGGGACGCTTCTTGGAAACGGTCTTCTTGGTCTTGTCGTTGATCTCTTGGATTTTCATGTTGCTTATTGTGTTATATACTTATACCTATATAATCTCCGCTCATTCTAAATCATTTTTTTTAAGATGCTTCTCATAACAGCATGTTAAATTAAATTAGTATTTGACACGTGAATGTCGAAGACACATCCTTTACCGTGCTCTCACAATCAGATAGGCCAAGAAGAGTCCGAAGAAATTCTTCGCGAACAGGTCGAGAATGTTGTAGCTCACGTTCTTCCACTTGTACGACATCATTGCCGCAACTCCATACAGTCCCCAGACGCCTGCGAAATAGTAGAACAGCGTCATGCCGTCTGGCGTGTATTTCGCATACTGGTTGTAAATCAGATAAAACATGGCGAAGAACGGCACGAACCCGGCAAACACGGAAGGCATGACCTTCATCACGCCAATTTCTCCCAGGTATCCAAACGCCAACATCAGCGCGTTGAGTATGATAATCTTGGTGAAATTGACGTAATTAGTTTGAACAATGTCTAGGAGGGATGGAATCGCTTCCGACCCCTGTTCTTTGGTGATGCGCAAGTAGATGAAGTACGACGACAGAGTAATCAACATGACAGGTGTCGTGATGACCCAGTCCCAGTATCTCTTCTGTGTGATTTTCGTTGCGGTAGAGATGTAGAGTGCAAGCCATACGTAGAAAATTCCTTCTATAATCTGAACCATCAGCTCCAGCGTGAGCAGTTCCTTGAGGAGCATGTATTCAATAGATCTCGGTAACATGAGAACATACACGTCCACAATTCCAGTGACTATTTGTGCGGCGAGCGAGAAAAACGCGGTTGTTTTTAAGAGGCCCATTGCTTTGTATTATGTATACATTATTTTGAATTCCCAATTAAAAAAATAAATGAAGGAGAAAACTATCTAAATATATAGTATTACTAAAAGGAATGTCAGTGAAAACAAACGACATGAACCCAACTTGCTCTAAGATCATCGGGATTCAGTTCAGTATTCTGTCTCCCGAGGAGATTAGGCAGGGCTCGGTTGCGGAAATAACCAGCAGGGACACGTATATTAATAACAAACCCGTCATCGGCGGCCTCTTTGACCCGCGCATGGGTGTTCTTGAACCCGGGCTCATTTGTCCCACCGATGGTCTCGACTATATGCAGACTCCAGGCTACTTCGGCCACATCGAGTTGGCACGTCCTGTCTTCTACATCCAGTATCTCAACAGCATTCTGAAGATTCTGCGATGTGTCTGTTTCAAGTGTAGCAAACTGTTGATAAGCAAAGAAAAATACAAACAGGCCCTCAAACTCGTTGGCGACGCCCGCTGGAAATATGTATTCTCCCTCGCCAGCAAGGTTGGGCGGTGTGGAGAAGACATCGAGGACGGGTGCGGCTGCCTTCAACCCAACAAGATTCGCAAGGAGGGGCTCGCCACCATCATGGCCGAGTGGGAGAACAAGACGGAAGGTGAACAAAACATCATCATCAAACTGCTCCCCGAGATGGTCCTCAGCAACTTCAAGCGTATCTCTGACGAAGACGTTACCTTCATGGGATTCAGTCCGCTCTGGTCGCGTCCCGACTGGATGGTATGTCAAGTCATGGCTGTGCCCCCTCCCGCCGTGCGTCCTTCCGTGAAACACGATGCCCAGCAACGCAGCGAGGACGATCTCAGCCACATTCTTGTGAATATTATCAAAACAAACAACACGCTTCAAGAAAAAATACAAAACAACGCCCCCGCCAACGTCATTGACGACTGGACCACCGTCCTCCAATACTACGTCGCCACGCAGGTGGACAACAAAATTCCGGGCGTCGCCTCCGTCGCCCAGCGCTCGGGGCGTCCGCTCAAGTCCATCAAGGACCGTTTGAACGGCAAGGGTGGACGCATGAGAGGAAATCTCATGGCCAAGAGAGTGGACTTCAGCGCCCGTTCGGTTATCACAGCCGACCCCAACCTGGGCATCCGTGAGCTGGGTATTCCCATGAAAATCGCCAAGAATATCACCAAACCCGTTGTGGTGAACGAACGCAACAAGGCATTCCTCCTAAAGCTGGTGCTGAACGGTCCCGACATTCACCCAGGCGCTAAGATTCTGGAGAAGAAGAATGGCGAGTCGATCACGCTGCGATACATGGACCGCAAGTCCATCAGCCTGGAGGATGGAGATGTGGTCCACCGCCACATGATGGACGGCGACCCAGTGCTTTTCAACAGACAGCCTACACTCCACAGAATGAGCATGATGTGTCACATTGCCCGTATTATGTCCCGAGGCGACACGTTTAGGATGAATGTTGCCGACACAAAGCCTTACAATGCGGATTTCGATGGCGATGAAATGAATTTACACATGCCACAAGATGCCGAAAGTGATTCGGAGCTTCGTAATTTGGCAGCGGTTCCTTATAACTTAATCAGTCCCGCCAACAACGCACCGATTATTGGCATCTACCAAGATTCGATGCTTGGTTCCTATCGCATGACTCGCGAGAACATCAACTTTGGGCCACGCGAAGCGATGAATCTGCTCATGTTGAGCAATCGCGTGAACACCGACGACCTGAATAATAAGGGCGGTGTCATCAGCAGTTTCGACGTATTATCCCAAATCATGGCCCCGTTGTCGATGAAATACAAAAACAAGGCATTCGACGACGAGCGCGAGGACTTTTCCAAATCGAACAATGTATTGGAAATCCGCAACGGCAAATACATTCGCGGTCAACTGGACAAGAGTGTGTTGGGTGGTGGCACAAAGGGTCTCATTCAGCGCACTTGTAACGAGTTCGGCAACATGAATGCGTCGCAGTTTATCGATGATTTACAGAACGTCGTCACCGACTATATGATGTCAAGTTCGTTCAGTGTTGGTATCAGCGACCTGAAATCAGACACCAAGACAAAAGACATGATTGTGGACGCAATCACAAAGAAGAAGACAGAGGTCAAGAACCTCATCGACCAGACCCAGCTGGGCGTATTCAAGAACAATACGGGTCGGACCAACGTCCAGGAATTTGAGACGCAGGTCAATAATATTCTGAACAAGGCGTCATCCGATGCGGGTAAGATCGGATTGGCGAGTTTGGACAAGAACAACAGATTTGTTGTCATGGTGAAGGCTGGGTCCAAAGGCAGCGACCTCAACATCTCGCAGATGATTTCGTGTCTGGGACAACAGAATGTAGACGGTAAGCGTATTCCTTATGGGTTTGACCAGCGAACATTGCCCCACTACACAAAATACGATGACACGCCGGCGTCCCGAGGATTCGTCGAGAGTTCGTATATCAATGGGTTATCTCCGCAAGAGCTATTCTTCCATGCCATGGGTGGTCGTGTTGGTCTAATCGATACTGCTGTCAAGACCTCCACCACTGGGTATATTCAGAGAAGACTGGTAAAGGGATTGGAGGATTTGATGGTGGGTTATGATATGACCATCCGCACAAACAAAAACAAGATTGTCCAGTTCAGTTACGGCGAAGACTCGATTGATACTATCAAGGTGGAGAACCAGGTCCTGCCCATTGTGAGTATGACTATTCAAGAGATTTATTCGCACTACACCTTGCCAGACGATACTGGTGTGAACAAGGAAATCGGAAAGATCTTCGAAGAAAAGGCTGGTAAGCGATACAAGAAGCAAAAGGCAAAGTTGCAGGAGAAGAACAAACAATACACCGACCTGATGCTTGAAAAGCGGGATGGAATCATCAAGAATGTGTTCAAAAACAAGGGAGACAACGTTGTGAATTTGCCTGTGGCGTTTTCCTATATCATCAACAACATCCAAGGTCAACAGGCCATCAATTCCAGCTCCATGGTCGACATCACTCCTCTGGAAGCATACAATATGATTGAGGCCACCTATGAGAAACTGGAGACGATGTATTACACAAAACCTACGGAGTTGTTCAAGGTTCTGTATTACTACTACTTGTCGCCAAAAGACCTCCTCCTTGTGAAGAGATTTAACCAATCAGCCATGGTCGTCTTATTGGATACAATCGTAATGACGTATAAGCGTGCGATTGTCTCACCTGGAGAAATGGTAGGTATGACTGCCGGACAATCGATTGGTGAAACCAGCACACAGATGACACTGAACACCTTCCATTTCGCGGGCGTGGCGTCCAAGTCCAATGTTACCCGCGGTGTCCCTCGCATTGAGGAAATCTTGTCTCTAACAGGGGACCCTAAGAACCCATCGCTTACAGTATATCTGAAACCCGAGGACGAGACGGACCGCGAAAAAGCACAGGTGTTTATGTATATGCTGGAGCATACAAAGATGGATGAGGTGGTGAAATCCGTGAACATCTGCTTTGACCCCGATGATCTGAACACAATTATTTCAAGCGACCAGGACACAATTCAACAATATCGGGCGTTTGAGACTATGATATCAGAATGCATGGAAGAGGATGGTGGTGCCACAGATATTCCAGAGAAGCAGAAATGGATCATTCGTATGGAGATGGACGAGACCATCATGGTTGAAAAGAACATCACCATGGACGATATTCATTATACGCTGAACAGTTGTTATGGAGACGACATAACCTGTGTATTCAGTGACTATAATTCAGACAAGCTGGTCTTTAGAATTCGTATGAACAGCGTACTGAAACCGTCAAAGAATGCTGCTAAGGGAAATATGTCACCACTGGACCAGTCAGACCAAATCTATGTATTGAAGAACTTCCAGGAACAGTTGCTTAACAACACCGTGCTGCGCGGAGTAAAAAAAATAAAGAAGGTGACTGTGCGTAAGATTGTAGATAACATATACGAACAAGGCGATGTATACAAGAAGCAGGATATCTGGGTGCTGGATACAGTGGGGACAAACCTCATGGAGGTCTTGGCTCTGGACTACATTGACTCTTCGCGCACATTCAGCAATGATATCATGGAGGTATATCGAGTCTTAGGCATCGAAGCAGCAAGACAGGCAATATTTAATGAATTGAGCGAGGTTATCGAGTTTGATGGTACGTATATTAACTACCACCATTTCAGTGTATTGTGTGATAGAATGTCGTTCACAAGCAAACTGATATCTATCTTCCGTCACGGTATCAACAACGATAACATTGGTCCTATCGCAAAGGCATCTTTCGAAGAGACCCCCGAGATGTTCTTGCGTGCGGCGAGACATGGAGAACTGGACACATTCCGCGGCGTTTCGGCAAATATCATGTGTGGACAAGAAGGATATTTTGGAACAAACAGTTTCCAGGTCGTGTTGGACATTGACACGATGATGAAATATGATGAGAGCAGCGAGTATGTATCGCCCAAAAGCGACGACACCGAAATCGAAGACATGTTCGGGGGCGTGGAAAGCATGGAGACGGAATGTAGCGACAGCCAGCTTGCTATTCAGAACAACGTAGTGAGTATTCAGAGCGTGGATACCGGAAAGGATAACAAGTATGACCCAGGGTTTTAATAACCAACTCCCGCATGCGACAACACGCCTATTGGCATAGTGTAATCCATAACGCAAAAATATGCTTAAAAAAAAGAAGATAAATATAATAAATGGCAACTGCCTTCTCGTTTATTATACAAAATGAATTTTTGTCGCATCTAAAAAAGATAGATGATGTGACCATCGAGTGGCCACTCGATAATAGCACAATGACGTTCGGAAAGATAACCCGCATACACAGCTATTTGAATCAATATGGAGTGACGGTTCCGCACAATCAGTATTCCATGTTTTATCACCACATTTATAATCCATCGGTAAACATGACCACAAAATACGATATGTTGATGTACGCGTTAGAAAATCCATTCACGACAGACGAATATAGAAGAGACTTCTTAGCGATGTTCTGTAAGTTTCAACAGATATATCGTGGTTTCTGCAAACTGGCGTTCATGTATAAGCTGCGACGAGCGAAGAAGGAACCGTGTCTGGATCTGTGTCTGAATGAACTGGACAGTTCCTCGAAGAATGTTCTTACTCTACTTGTAAACAATCACAGGTGTCTCTACTCGCTAACGGATATTGTGAACATGTTTCAGAGCGCATTGGCAAACATGAGCTACATGATTGCCACACCGACTGCGGTAAAAGACCCATACACCAACATAGCATTCCCAGTTTCCATCTTGTACACAATGTATTTTTTCTTGAAGTTGCGTCTCTATCATGTCCCCATGTTGATAGATGGTTTTTTCAAATGCGAGTTCCACTTAGACATGTTTGCAATGTTATATGATAATTATATTCAAGACTTTGCGCTTGTAAATTATGTCAACACCAACCCATACGTATGTTTGCTTGACGGGTTATGTTCTATGATGTACGATTATACGGCTATCAATCCTGAAGTAAACATACATCCCGAATTTCCAGAAAAACAGTTGTTTGATATTATGAAACCGTATCTCACAGTCTACTACAAAAGCAAATACTCACGAACCCGCGATTTAAATATACATTACGAGAAGGTATTGAGAAAAAGACTTCACGAATTTTTTGTTTTCAATCCAAAATTCGGTACTGCTGAAATGGTGTCGATGACAGGGGGGCTGTTGTTTAATACCAATCACATACCCATAAGACAACATCGTATATCTGGCAACATGTTTTCGTATCATTCATTACACGCAGCAAGACGCATCGACGAAGAATTCGGAGAAAATCGCAGAACGATTGGTTCGTATCAGAACCGTAGACTGCGACCGTTTGCGACAACTGTGTACATGGATACTTCGTCTACAGAGGACGAATATAGCGAGTAGTGTCGGACATCATTCTCTGGTTATGTAGGGTGTGTATGATAGGTATTATGTATTATATATTTGTATTACGTTTATATGAGAATGGTAAAATCTCCATTCTATGTATCTATGAAAAAACGACTGTTGGTAACAGGTGGATGCGGGTTTATCGGGTCCAATTTTATCAACTATATTTTTTCAAAAAACGAGTATTCGATTGTAAATCTGGACAATATGTATTACTGCGCAAGCGAGGAGAATGTGGACACGGAGATTCGTGGCCACGCCGACTATACGTTGGTTAAAGGAAACATATGTTCGGAGGACTTGGTTAATCATATTTTACAAGTGTATGAGGTAGACCAAGTGATCCATTTTGCGGCCCAGTCTCATGTTCAGAACTCTTTTGATGATTCTCTCCAGTTTACGAGAGACAATATATTAGGAACACATGTTCTACTGGAATGTTGTAGGAAGTACGGAAAAATAGAAAAATTCGTTCATGTTTCCACAGACGAAGTATACGGTGAATCCATGAACTCGGTAGACGAAAAACACAAAACAGAACACTCGATTCTGTGTCCCACGAATCCGTACGCAGCGACGAAGGCGGGGGCTGAGCTTATCGCTCAGTCATACAACCATTCCTACAACATGCCAATTATCATTTCGCGAGGAAACAATGTGTATGGTCCCAACCAGTTTCCTGAAAAGCTGATCCCCCGGTTTATCAGTCTTTTACAGGACGACAGACAGGTGACTATACAGGGCGATGGTAGCGTGGTTCGTGCGTTTTTACATGCCGAAGATACGGCACGCGCGTTTGAGTGTATCCTGAAGAAAGGTGTGGTTGGCGAGATATACAACATAGGGTGCGATGAAGGGATGGAATACACAGTCCTTGATGTGACGAAACGGCTTATTTCCAGAATCCAGAAAACTGTGGAGTATGATAACTGGATCACGTATATTGAAGACCGTCCATTCAACGACCAGCGCTACTACATCAGCAACCAGAAACTCAAGGATTTAGGATGGACTATTACCATACCGTTTGAAAAAGGACTGGAGGATTTGGTTGTGTATTGCGAGTCGTGTAAGCAACTGAAGGATGTAAGCGCACTGTCGAGAAATCCTTCTTCCCAATCAGCATAGAGCTCGAGGACCAGTCCCCGAACCCCTCCCGTGTGGGTTTGGCTCCAATCGGGGACCAGTCCCCGAACCCCTCCCGTGTGGGTTTGGCTCCACCTTTTCCAAAGGTGGACAAGGTGGACAAGGTGGAACAATTTATGTTAGTCTCAATAATAACTTAAAATCATATATTGTGTATTATTCATAATCATATGTCACATATGTCTGGTAATATCATGCCTCTACAACCTGTCTTTGGGGCGGCCTCAATGAATGATTCAGAGTATTCACAGTTGTGGGTAGATGGAGCGGCTCAATTTATTCCGCGACTGAACCAGCTTCTTGGACGTGCTGGGTCCGAGTTCCCTATTGTGGATGTTACTACATTTCAAAATCCATCGCAGGACGATTTGGGCAGGCTGCTTGAACAACACATGTCCGACAAATCCACCACCCACAATTACAACATCCTTTATTCTCATATTTTTGACATACTTGGAAGAAACAATCCATTAAACGTTCTCGAAGTTGGACTTGGTACAAACAATCCCAGTCTTGTCTCGAGTATGGGTCAGGATGGTCGTCCTGGTGCGTCCATTTTCGCGTTTCGAGATTACTTGCCAAATTCCACTATTTACGGCGCGGATATAGACAAAGACATCTTGTTTCAGTCGGACCGAATCAAAACAGCATTTGTGGACCAAATGAACCCCGAGTCTTTTACATCCATGCAAACAGACTTGGGCGGGTCACACAAATATGATTTGATTATTGATGACGGGCTACATTCTATCGGTGCTAATTTCAACACCCTCCTGTTTGCGCTGGACAATTTGAATACCGATGGATGGTTCGTCGTGGAGGATATTGGGGCTGGAGTCGGTGATAACTGGAAATCCATCGATTTTATTATGAAGACGATGCCAGGATTTGAAACGTTTATGGTGAAAACCTCTGGCGGGTATTATTATCAGAACACAAGCTATATGTACGTTGTTCACAAGAAGAGCGGATGAGTGAACAGTGAGAATAATTAAAATAAATAGACCGTATGGATCTATTTATTCTGAAGATAGTGTATGTCTGGTATACTTTCATGTATGAACACTGGCGAGAATCGGGTATTTTCATCCGACAGCACGGGTTATGATAGGACAAATATACCTCTTACCGTAAAGGGACAGTGTATATTTGCGTTTTATGTTCAACCTGGACAACCCAGAGCGTGTTTTGACTTATGTTGTTCGGATACGAACGACGGACTACAGGTTCTGTTGACCGAACAGTCGGTGATAATTAAACGTATGAGTTCGGGCGAGACGTATATAGATAAGGACAATACGAGCGGGATAGAACATGTAGATGGAATATATTACTGGATAAGTCTTGACTCGCAGAACCAGCGGATCTTTGTTGGAGTGGGCGAGGCGCGGATAGACACGCATAAGTATCATTACCAGTTTCCATGGACAGACCCATCTTCCTGGCATACAAACAAGCTTTTTATGGAGAGTATTTCGAAACTGTCCATAGAGGACCCTGGTATCACCCCTCACCATTTACTGAAAAATCCGATCGACGTATACGTTCCTCTCATGATTAAGGGAACACACGAGTTGTCAATGGACGACATCGCAGAAGCGAAATATCTTCCATCAGCGAATCTCGCTTCTGTGTCGCGTATGCTATATGGGTGTGTGTCGGGTAAAAAATTCGTGTTAGACGACGAGTCTTTCCCCGATTTCACAAAGGCAATTGAACATAGTATCGCCACGCCTGGGTGTTGGTGCTACGAAACACTTCAGTCCAAGAAGGACGAGTTTAACCCGGATGTCCCGAATATCAAGGAAACCTATCTGCGTATTACGTTGGGTGATAACGACGGCGACTCTCCCGGTATACCATACGTGTTAGAAATATGGCCAGTGGGTCACTATTCGCCTATCCATAATCACGCAGATGCTGATGCGATTATACGCGTTCTACACGGTAATATTAACGTGAGTTTGTATCCGTTTTTATCGGACGAGCCTGATGAAGTACCTCCGTTTGGTGTAGCCGATTTCAAAAAAGACGACGTTACGTGGTTAGGTGGCGGACTAAATCAAACTCACAAACTGAAAAATCTGGATGATAACGACCAAACATGTATCACTATTCAGTGTTACATGTACAGCAAAGCCGATAATAAACATTACGACTATTTTGATTATGTTGGGGGTGATGGAAAAATCGAACAATACGAGCCCGACTCGGACAAAGATTTCGTCGCGTTCAAACAAAAAATGCGCGAGGAGTGGGGAGTGTATTGTGAGGAAACCGCTGCACGTACAAGTTGCTACGATGGTTATTGGCAATTGCCTTTTCCTATGAAATACATGTAACCATATTCTTCCCATCTATTCAAGACATCCCGCAGGTTACGCAGTATGGTTTGCTTGTCCATCACGAGCGATTCCTCCTCATCTCTGCCTTTTGTAAAGTCTGTCCACAACCCCTTGTTGTCCTTGTTGGAAATGATTTCCTCGTCCAGTTTTTTGGTGAATGTTCGGTTGTCCAAGATCTCGCGGTACATCTCCACCATAGCCATTTGTCTGTCTTTTCGGGTCTTTGGCATTTTTTTGTTAAAGTAGACAAGCAACGAGTAGGATTGGCATAACGTATCGTTCACGTCTCTGCGTATGTCTTGACATATTTGTCCGTTACACTTCAGTTTTGTGCTACACACTACCTTTTTCTTGTTTTTGTCGTACAATATATGGTGGTCGGTATCTTGTTCGAATCCGACACCTGCCTTCTCCACGCGAAACTCGTAACAGCTGTTTGGGTATACTTCGGATATGATTTCTCTCACCCCCGTATCGCCGAATATCTGGTTAATATAGGTCAAGTGTTTTCTCCCGAAATTCTCCAACTTTCTCCCTGTACACTCGCTCTTCTTGGTCATTATTTATCTATAGATAGATAATAACTTCAACCTGTTTTATATTTAGTTGTAGACGGTTGATACATGCGGGTACTCGTTAGTGAACGCCGGCTCTGTCCAGTAGACGTCTGTATCCAGTTTTCGAAATAATATATTCATCCACCAATCTGGCGAGTGATTGAAGGGTATATAATGTTTGTACAATTCGGTTGCGCACTTGTTCGTAATGATATAAAACCCCGCAAGTCTGGACGACCCGAACGATCGCGCGGTTATTTCATTGTATTTTGGATATACATGTATATGATCCATAGTACCGCCCTCGTCTATATTCAGATAAGAACGCCATTTTGAATCGAACACCACGTCCCAATCAGGGTAATACTTTCGCAACTGATTCATATAATTTTCAACAGCTGTTGGAATATCTTTCGTGAAAAAAATATTGTCTTCCATTATGATACCATACTCGTGTCCATTTTCAACAATGTCCTTTATGCATAAATAATGCTTGTATGTACAGGAGACTTGACCGTTTGTGACATTGCCACACCCCGCCGGAATAACATTCACACCGTCGCTTGATTCCTCTTGACAAAGCACATTCTTTCGGAATTCGTCGTCTATGTCAGCTTTGTTCGGGGTAAGTATCCATTTTACCTCATTGTTGTCCAATCCCCACTTGGCAAACTCGTCGATCATGCGCTGTTTTCTGGAACCATCTGGACCGTGTATCAGATAGTACTGAATCTCTTTTTTCATATACACGCTATATGTATGTTATTATTATGTTATTATTCATATTTTTCTGCAATCTAATAATAACTATGTTCGTTACTTAATATGTACAACATTATACTGTTACCTCGTTGCTGTATACCTCAGCAACACTCGGGTGTGCGATATCATATGTATTAGACATCACAAATGGATTGGGGTGTGTTTCGTATAGGTTTTCGAAAAAATCATCTGTTAGCGTGGATTGTAATACAACCATTTCGTCGTCGTTGATGGAATAGTCCACCTTTCCAAACGATAAATACACCTGCGGTCGAAACATAAACTGCTGAATGCGTTTGTACCGAATAAGTTCGTCTGCCATGCGCAGGAAATAGTTCTTTTCGTTGTCGATTCCGTTCAGCAAATTCGTCTTGGGCAAAACAATTTGACATTTTCCGTCGGAGACGACAGAGCATATCGGAGATTCAGCCTTGCATTTATTGTCGTCCGTTTTGGTGATACATGTGTGGATCTCGTTAATCAAGTTGTAGTTGTAGTCCTTCACAAATATAGCCATGTTGCCCACCAACTCCCGCAACTGGGTATCCACCGCCTCCAATTTTTGCGAATACATCATTCCGATGTTTCCTACGCTGGCTTCGATAACATCGCGATGAGACGTATTGTCCGTATCGTTTAACAAGACCTTTACTGTATTTCTAAATGCCTCATAGAACCGCGTTTCCAGTCTAATTTTTTTCACGAAGACTTCGCGTTCCTCGTCCACTCCCTGGTTTTGAACAATCACGTCGTCTGTAGATTTCAGTGCCGATGCGTTTTTGTTCACCACGTAATTATTGTTTCGCATATCCTTGAGATTGTCGTTTACATTGGATACTGGCTCGGGAACCGACAATTGTATAAATTGATTCGTCTCTGTGATGACTCCTACAATGACCTCGTCCTCGATGACCTTGAATACTGGCGAACACGGGATAAGTCCTTGGGTATCCTTTCTCACGTTCTGCAGAAACAGGACGGTTTTCTGGTAGTCTTTCCAGAAGTAGTCTTCTACCACGAAATCGTATTCGTAGGTATTGTTGATGGACGAGGGGTAACACGGGATCACGCCTGTTGCGTCAACGGTTGCCAATTTCACAAAAAGGCCGACCACTTTGCCTTGAAGGTTCACTGCTTGTTTTTTGATAGTATACCGATGTTCGATACACAACTCAATGAGTTTATCAAGTAAAATGGGGTGTTTTGCTTTGTATATGCGCGGCATGCTGGCCATGGGTTTACACATTTTCTCGTAGAACGGTTTGATGATCAGTTCAAATATATATTTGATTTCCGGACTCAGATTTGCGTCGCTGTCCTTAAATAGTTGGATGACCCCTTTGATTTCCTTGTTGTTTTTATCGAACACGCGGATGAGCGTGTATATGGGTTCGAAATACTCCCCTTCGTTGTATAAAATAAGAGTTGGTTTGTGGGGGTCATACATACGAGACGTGTAGTGATTGGTAGGACATACAACATTCAGGTCGTCTGTTGTGTCCGTGTGCGGCGATTTGAACACCACGAGATTGATACCGTTTTCAAAGAGAGACGGATGCGGTGTGCTAACGAGATCCCACAAATAGGTATAGTCTATCTCTACGGTATCGTCTTCGAGGAATTTCACAAACTGTTCGAGGGAATTACACGCCTTCTTGAAGAACCTCACCTTGGACTCGTCGTTTCTGGTTCTGGCATACAGACGACTTTCCCTGTACTTGGGTTGTGTGTCTGGAACGACCACTTTATCGTTATAAAATTCTGTCACCAAGTTGCCGTTTTGATACGTAATGAAATTGTCTAATGTAAGCGTAGACACAATTTTGGTTTTCAATTCCCGTATGGTAGGTACGGTGCCTCCATTTTTTACGTAGTAAAGCGCATCTGATATACAGGCGACAAAAGACTGGGTTTTACTATATTCCACTCCATGCCGCAACACACACGGTTTTCCAACCACGCACTCCGTGTGTTTGTGTTTTAAGATTGATTGGATGTTTGTGGGGAGGTATCCCCACTTGTCCTGGTTGAGAGGAAATTTGCCAGGACCCAGTATATAGTCGTCCTTCTCCGTCTTGGTCTTTTTTGCCACTTCTTTCCCCATACACAAGCGTTTCTTTCTTTCCACCTGGCTGTCTGGTTTCCAGTTCTTAAAACAACACGGAAGACAGAGTCCATCAGGATGCTTCTCAGGGATAAGTCCTGGATAAGGTGTTTGCGAACCGTCCGCAGGGTTGCTGAATTCATAAATATACTTGCCGTCGGGAACTGTTTTTGCTTTCAGTGGGATTATCTTGTCCTCCAGTTGGTTGTCCTTTATCTCCTTGGGGGTGATCAATGTGTTTCGCTTCAAATCCCAGTAACGAGGACAAACGTAGTAATACTGGTTGTCGGGCGTAGACCCATATTTCATGACATCTCTGTCTTCTCGCAAGAACTCTGGGTGGTTCTTTTTTATCTTATCCATTTCTCCCTGGGTCAAAATGACAGGCTGTCTCCGCACGTTCTCATGACATATTCTGGAATACTCCTTGAATTTTCCCTTTTTCTCGGTCATAATCAAGGCCGGATCTCTGTCTTGCATTCTTTTCTGAAAGTAATACGGATTGTTGAGTTTCATCCCTTCGATGTTTCGCACCATATTATCGTCGTTATCGTCGTTATCGTCGTTATTCATGACAGAAGAACTGGGTTCACCGCCCGCAACCATTGGTTTGTTTTCGCCAGAGGTCTCACTTTCTTCGTCGCTCTCCTCATCTTCTCCGAAAAACAAATCCAGGGCGTCTTCTGTGTACTCCGACCCATCGTCAGAATCGTCCACTGGTTCGACATCATCGCCAACCACCTCTTCGCCAGACTCAATCGCTTGGTCTTTTTCCGCATCCGCATCCGCATCCGCATCCGCATCTACACGTTCATTGTATGATTTGTCAGTTTCGGGAACAACCTCGTCAAACACAACGTTCTCCTTGTGGCGTGTGCCGCATATCGCCTTAATGGTCTTGGGCATAACCCCCATCTTTGTTTTGAACTGGGTAAGTTGTATTAACGTATCGATGTATATCGGAACAAGTCTGAGATATTGTATATCGTCTATGCCCTTTATGGATACCGTTACCTCACTGGAGATAGCGTTAAATGTGATTTGCGTTCTGAACCCAGGATTCGATTTTAAATCTATGACATTCTTTCGCACTCCTCGCTCCACCTGTAGTTCACTTGCGAGTTTTCCAACCAGATCAATTGCGTCGTTTTGAGTGATATCGGGGTAGACGTCGACCAGTTGTACAACAATGTCTCGATAATCAGTGCCTGCTTTTTGTTTCTCAACGATAAATGCCTCCATGCTCGTCATTTGGTTGAAATTGGCGACTCTTTTATACCGGGCAACAATCCCCTCTTTGATGTTGTCGTTTTCCACGACAAAAATGCTCGAAACGCATCCGTGGATGTTTTTCAGATCGATGGGCTTTTTAATGTAGATCGACGATTCATACGACATGTCCTTTATATCTGTTGTGTTGTGGTAAAGGCCATTGTATATACTTATGGCATAGCCATGTTGTGCAAGATACTCGCGAAACAACTCCAGTTTGGGGTTCAATTTCGCAAACAAGAGGTCGTCTAACTGTTTTTCGCTGACAGGTTCAGAAAAGGAGATGGATACGCTTATATCGCCCTGTTCTGTGACAATGCACTGTGCGTTCAAGTCTTCGAAATACATAGCGACGGAGTGTCCTCGAGGTACCACCGTTTTCACGAACCCGCGTATTTTGGATTTTGATAAATACGGTATTTTTCTGCCGTCTACGCTCTTTTCGTTTGCGTATAGACGAATCAGCTTTTCTTGGCCGTCGCCAGGATTGTATTTTACAAACGGGGTGTCGACGGAAGCGTGGTATATCTTGAACAATACGTCGGTGGGGATCTTGAGAGAATACATTTGACGAACAACCAGCTGTATGTTGCGGATTCCTTTGCTGACGTACGAAAGTTTGTTTTCGGATTTGCCATGTATGTTGTAAAAAAGGTCGACGCTCTCGAAAATGGCTGGTGTGTATTTCAGCTTTGATTCCTCAATTAGTTTGGGGCGTTCATCGTCCAGCATGTCGATGTTACGGATATCGCGGGTATAGAGAAGCGGGTAATAAATGTGTATCACCGAGGGGATGTCGCGATACAACAATATATCTTTGGCGAGACACAAGTAAATGTTGTTGTGAATAACACCGCCGCCACTAAGAAGCAGATTGTTGTTCAGAGTGTATATATTTTCGCGAATTATCTTGTCGACAGTCGCGTCTTCTTGGCGAAAATCAAAAGGGTTACAAACGAACGGATATTGTCTCTCTTGGATCACGTGCCTTTTACCCAATGGTGAGTTTACCCATACCTTTTTTCCATCTAACCCCAGACCCTCCAGGTCGTTGTACGTGTACACGCTTTTATCTGGTATGTCAATCTTAATGCGATTTCCATGAACATCCTTCACTATATTCATGAAAAAGTAGTCAAGTCTGTTTCGCGTAAGCTGAATGCGACCGTTTTGCGTGAGTGCGTTATAAATCATGGTCATACTGACAGTATATTCTTTCATACAAAACATGAACATTTCTTCGATTGACGACGTGTTTCCAAGTTGATGCATAACTTTGGATTTAATCGTTCCTATAGCATCGTCAGCATGGATGGACTGGGTTGAAAACTCCACTTCTATCTGTTCAGATTGAATATACGCACGCTCGTCCTCGTTAAATATTGTGCGAAATAGTGCGTTAGTTGGGTCAGTTTTAAACAAAGCAGACAGATCAGATGGGTTACTCCCAGAGAAAACGTATATTTTTTGTATTCTGTTTACACTTGTTAAGTAGTTAACTTTGTATATATCCATGTATATTCTATATATAATATATAATAAATCGTTTATTATATATTTATCACATTATGTATTTGAATATACCATAACTCATCTCGATAACTCATGCTACAAACATTACATGTCGTAGTATGGGTTGTCTGTGATAGTCATGCCACAGTACTCCTGCGGGGTTTCCTTGTAGTTTTCTGGCACATGAATCTTGGCGTCTTTCGCGTTCTGAAGCAAGAACTTGAAGTTCCCCCAGAACTCTGCTTTGTGCCCCACCGACTTGGTCATGATATGGGCCAATTCGTGGATCGATACAAAGGTCAGCGTGTCTAAATCAACGAGTTTGGTGTCGTTGGTTTTCTTGTTTTTGTTGAGACAGAACGCTACCTTTTCCCCCTTATTTTCGCTGTATGCGGTCAATTCGCTTGTGGGCAGGGTCTCTGTGATTTTTTGGGGATTGAATCCTTCTACCAATCGTATGACACGTTCATCATCTGGATACTTTTGACCCATGTAGTAGACTAACATCTTACAGTTGCGTGTCACCTCTGCCAACAAATCGGCGGCTTCTTCCATCCTTTTTCGTTCCCTGACACAGTACTTGTTTCCGTCTACCGATGAAATGATACACTTTAAATTGTATGCGTCAGATTCGAGATAGATTTTAACACACAATATCGCTATAAAAATGACTACGAGACATCCTAAAATATTATTCAGCATGGGCTATATACTTACTGGCGATTAAAAATAGACATGACATAGTTGATGTGTTGTCTGGACAGAAACAATGTATGGTGTGCCTTACAAAGGGCATGGTTCTAATATTCACCCCTTGGTTGCTGCCGAGGGATACCAGATATCATAATTAGGATGTTCTGTAGCAGGAATGGTATGTATTTCGTATGAAAGATGCGGATACCGTATTTTCAATGCCTCCTTCAATTGGGGAAAATCCGGGGTTTCTCCAGGAGGTACTAACGTAGGATGAAAAAAAATACTTATAATAAAAATAATATGGTTAGACGAATCAGATAGGTAATCGCGAAAGTTTTGAATACGGGTATTGTATCTCTCTATAAAATGTTTACAATCATTGTTTGAAAAATGACGTTCGCCTTCCGCCCACCCCTCGTGTGTATGTAAGTTATGACCTTGGTTGGGAGATTCGTGGTTGAACCCAAAGAAGTAATATGGATTAGTAATGTATCCATCATCAATCACAGTTATCTTTTCCAGGTCTGTAAAATGTTTAAAGTCGTCTCGTATACATTCTAACATCCCATTATAATTACCTTGCATTAGATCAAACGGACAGGTATTGTACCCTTCCTTTTTCGTTGTTCGCAAACCCTTGCTAACTCCGTATTGTGAAGGATAGCAATTATCTCCCAGAGAAATGGCTATTTTTTTCTTTTCAGGCATTTCTGACATCTTTTCTTTACATGTAGAAAAAATATAAACAGAAATCGCCGCAAATATACATATTATCATGCTTACTGGCGATTAAAACTTAATAACCGCACAAAGATATTGATAATGTCCAAGTAATAGTCCAATGACGCCGTCACGAAATCTCCATAGTAATTTTTCTGTAATATCTTGTTGGTGTCATACACAACGAACGCCGAGAAGAGGACCAGTCCGACACCTGACAAAAGCCGATAACTGCTTGCGTATTCGCCCGTAAAATAAGAGACAATCATCGCCACGATAAGAAGCAAGAGAGAGGCCAATAAGAACAGACCTGTGCGGAGTCCCAATGCGACTCCTGAAAAAAGCATACCCGCTCCAAGCACGAAGAACGTCCCAAAAATGCCCATCGTTCCGACGATTGCCATTTGGACGAGATTGGGATCGGTCAGTTTCATGAGACTCGAAAACAGAACGCCCACAATGCCGGAAAACATCGTAAACACCCCGAACTTCAGGTAAATGCTCATGGGCACGAGCGCCAGCAACAAAATGAGGGCGAACGACGCAACCACAAGCACCCACGTCTTGGGGACCCGTTTTTTTATATCTTTTTCACGGTCGTAGTTGGTCATGACATAATACGTGACCCCCAACTGCGTAAGTAATGTGGCGAACACCTTGACTAAAAACTCCCGCTTAATTGTGACCAATTTGACTATATCGTCCGTCGACATTCCGCCACCTTTCATCGCCGCGGAATTTCCGTATACGGTATCATAAATACAAGACGTTGCATACATCTATACAACATAGGGAGATTATATCCTTCTCGCGGACAGACCAGCGCCATTTAGTTTGCGAACTTGCTGTTAGGCAGTAATACGTCTCCCCGAACGAAGCTTCGTGTGCTTCGGGTACACATACTGGCTCATGTTGACAAGCACAAAATCGGTGTGTCGCAACGCACCGTGGAGACACTCCGTGTGATTTGTCCCCATAATCCACTTGTCTGCTCTTGAATACGCAACGGTCTCGTCGAATTCGCGGCTGGTGGCACCGCGCATCGGTTCGCCCAACACAGTATAACAGGAGTTACGGAGTTCCGTCTTCAGTTCATCAATCAGATGTGATTTTCCGTTTGCCCCCGAACCCAATAGGACAATGTTCTGACCACCTCGAATTGCCTTCTCCGCTGACTTTTTCGCAAACGCATATTGCTCTGTATAGTTCATGATGACCACCATTATATACTACATAAGCAACAAGTCTCTAATATGTTTGGATCTAATGTATACTGACGTCTTATTATGTAAACGCACATGGTTCTATATGTGACGATGTTACGTCTGGTATAAAAAAATGATTTATTATCCATGTATGTATCGTACTACAAATAAGTAATCAAATCAACTCGACAGACGTAACAATACCGGGCACGTATTATGGAATCAACATACAACGCGAATTTTGGGAGACACGTCACAGACCATACCCTGCGCACAGTCGAGGCGGTTCTTGAGAATGGATGGTATTCCGTCTGGAAAAAGAACCTTCGTGTCGACACGTTCGTGCATTCCGCATCGCTGAAGGAAAAAGACGAGGTCGCGAAACCCACCAGTCCTTGTTCCAAACCGAGTAAATTGTGTGACATGGTATGACATGGTATGACATGGTATGACATGGTATGACAAGTCAATAAATAAAAATAATGTATAGCGAA